>Ga0247813_10001112_pt1 | contig 21368 bp, 23 predicted proteins | sample UWRJL169409C1_FD_180719 | JGI IMG/M metagenome (GOLD analysis project Ga0247813, IMG submission 180719) | Plant litter microbial communities from Arlington Agricultural Research Station in Wisconsin, United States - UWRJ-L169-409C-1 | ecosystem: Environmental > Terrestrial > Plant litter >...
AGTTAAATTTAATCCAAACCACATTTTTGTCGAATATTCATACAAGTTACAATATTCATTTCTAGATAACATTTTATTTTCATTTGTTACACCAATAAAAGCATTTGTTCCATAATTTGTTTGTTTAAATTTAAATTTCCATGCATATATTCCCTCAATAAATCCATTACTAATTAATATAGCATCTGTTGATTGTTTAGTTGATCTTCTAATAACTATATTATTGTCAATTATAAATTGTTCAGATTTTAATTTTTTATTCCATAGATATTTGTTATTTTCATGTTTATTTAATAATAATTGTTTAATCCATAAATTTGATATGTAATCCATTATATAATAATATAAATTTTATAAATTAAACTTTTAGTTCAGTAGCATTTTTTAAGATTGGATTACTCGCATCAAATGTATCATAGAATATATAACACGTAGCATCACTATCAATTCTACGAAGAGCTCTACCATTACGATGATAAAAGTTTTGTTCTGCTGTAACTCCAATATGGAATACATTTTCAATATCTTCTACATTTATGCCTCGCTGAGACATATCTGTCGTAAATAATATAGTTCCAGTTTCTCTAAAATCAATTAAAGTTTGATTTAAAGTTTCAGTTGAACAATCTCCATGGCAGAAGAATTGACCATAATTTGCTGGATATTCATTGAATAACAAATTACAATCATCTTTATAATTACAAAATACAATTGATTTCTTTTTCTTTAATTGATCTGATTCAATTATATAAAAGATTTTATCAATTACAGTTGAATACCAATCTTTCTCTTTTTTATTAAATTTTAATTTTACATATTTAATATCAGATTCTTCAGTTTCGAATTTTCGTGAAATAAAATCAAATCGATCTAAAAAGTGCTTGTACACATCATCGTTAATTGTAGCAGTAACAATTAAAGAATAATCATATGTTATTTGACTAAAAATAGTAATAATTTCTGATTGTTCAATTGAATCTTTATAATCCATTAATGAATCTATTTCATCAACACAAACAAATTTAAAATTACGGCCTACCATATTCTTTAGTTTACAATACTTTCCTGGAGTTGATACAAATATCTTACTTTTATTAATTATATCAGGCGTTAATTTGTTATCTTTTGTATACGAACACAAATTACATACATAGTTTAATTCTTCGTTTTCAAGAGTTTCTAGTAAAGAATTACTAATGTCTAAACTCAAAAATCGGGTATTACAGAAAATTATAATACGATTATTTTTATTTTGATCAAGAAAATCAAATGTTAAATATTTCATTAAAGTTGTCTTTCCATTACCAGAAGAGGTTATCGCACAAATACGTCTTTCATTATAAAACTTTTCAATTATTTCATTCTGAAATCCACGAAATTTATCAATATTGTTATACAACATAAATCGTTCAGCAATTGATGGTTTACTCATTTTTGTTTCGGTTTGTTGATTATTGTTCATAAGTTACAATTTATATCTTTTATATTTTACTTTCTTTCATAAGTTAAATAAAATAGAATTCACTTTTATGGACTATGTTTTATATATTTTGTGTTTTATTCAATTAATAGCTATTATATACTTATATTTAACAAAAATGGATACATTTGAGATTAATACATTTTTTGATACTAAATTTCAACAATATATTACTACAATTCAAACTAATTTAACTTCACAAATAAATCAAGAATTTAACGAATCTAAAAATAAATTTACACTTTTCTTAAGTAGTATTTTTTGATGATTTAATAGGTTTTTCACCATCTTTTCGAGTATTATACTTTCTTCTAATAGTTTTTATTTCATATTTGTCAATTATATACTTTCTTAAGTTCAAATCAACCACATCTTCTAAATTTGTATTATTTTTACTTTTTTCAACTAGTTTATCAAAAATAGATGACATTCTTCATAATATTAATATATTTATTAAATCACTTTTTTTATGTATAAGACTATGTTTGAAATTAGTTCAATAAATCGACTATTTAATGAATATTTCCAAATCCCTATAGAATGTATTGTTGATAGTAGTCTTAATAGATGTTTCATCATTGAAAACGGAAAATATTACTTTAAATACAAATTTATTGATTATAATGCATTTCTTGAATTTTTATCAAAATTTAATTCATTTATTCCACATGAAAAATTAGTTCAATTTCTTCAATTTTTACAAGCTGAATTTAATCAAATTATTAACAATTATGAACAAGTTTTAAATAAACAATAAATCATATATATTTCTTCAAATACACTGACATATTTTCTCATATATAGATAATTATTTTGTTGTTGTTTAGTTAAAGTTATATTTTTTATAATTAAATTATAGTTTAATTAAATTAATATTACACTGACATATTTCTTCCAAGTTTAACCGGCTGAATAGCACTGACATATTTCTTCCAATACGCAAAACTAGCTACGCTATAAATAATTGTTTTGTCGTTGTTTAGATAAAGTTATATTTTTTATAATGAAATTATAGTTTAATTATATTGACATATTTATTGAAATACGCAAAGTTAACTACACTATAATATATTTTTTGTTGTTGCTCATTTAATAGCACTGACATATTTTCTCTAATATAGAGGATTATTTTGTTGTTGTTCAGTCGGTTAAATAGCACTGACATATTTTCTCCAATACGCAAAGCTAGCTACGCTATAAAGAATTATTTTGTTGTTGTTCAGTCGGTTAAATAGCACTGACATATTTTCTCCAATACGCAAAGCTAGCTACGCTATAAAGGATTATTTTGTTGTTGTTCAGTCGGTTAAATAGCACTGACATATTTTCTCCAATACGCAAAGCTAGCTACGCTATAAAGAATTATTTTGTTGTTGTTCAGTCGTCTGAGTAGTACTGACATATTTTGTGCAATACGCAAAGCTAGCTACGCTATAAAGAATTATTTTGTTGTTGTTCAGTCGGCTGAGTAGAACTGACATATTTCTTGTATATAAAACTATTCTAGTTATATTAATATAATATATTATTTAGTCGAATAAATTTATTGTAAAATATCAGGTAATTTTTTAAAAACATCATTAATTAATTTATTAATATCTTCATTTGTTAGTTTATTTGATTTTTGAAATCTATTATTTGTTATTTGATTAAAGAAATATATTTGATCATTTACTAACATTTCATCTAAAATATTAACTAAATATTTATCACATACTTCATTAATATTTTGTTCTTCATTATTTTTTGTTAAATCAAGTTTAAGATATTGTTGTAATGAAATTGACATAAATTATTATTTATGAAAATATTTAATTTTTGTTGGAATAATAATCGTAAAACATATTATTATATTGAAATCAAATCTGATAATATTACACATGAAATTGAGCATCATGAAAAAATTAAAAGAAATGAACCAATTAAAAAATTTGTACGATGGTTTGATAAGTTTAATCTTATTCAAACTGAAGACATTGATCCTCAAATAATTGAAATAATTAACAAAAATTTTACTAATATTGATAACATTACTTCAAATGATATTAAATCAATTCTTAAAAATTATAAATTAAATAAATTTTATAAAATGATTCCGTCAATATATTGCTTTATAATGAACAGTAAATTCTTTATACCAGAAAATATAAAATTAAAAATTAAAGTTATTTTTACAAATTTAATTATTGAAACTGATTTTAATTTTTATATTAATTATAATTTTTTTCTAAAAAAGATTTTAGCACACTTTAATGAAACTTTACTTTCAAATAGTATTCCATGTATTAATTCTCTAGAAAAAAAATATGAATATACTCTACTTTGGAAAACACTTGAAAATTTATTGTGAACATGTTGAATCACATCGAAGTTGATGCATCATTTCATTGCATTTATTTAAGTTGAAATCTAATTCCATATTTGTTTCAGCAAATCCCATTACTAACTTGCATAATTTAGGCGCTTTGATAGATTTAAGCATCTTACATTTATTTGCTTTTAAAAATGTAACTGATAATAATTCATTAAATTCAAGATATTCTAGTTTATTTGCATTATCAAATTCAATACTATTTTTTACATATTTAAGCATTGGCATACTTACTTTATTAAGCATATTAACCATACAAAAATTAATCATTGTACCATATTTTAATGATTTCAATTCAACCATATCTAACATATTACAATTTTTAATTAATAGAATTTTTCGAACATTTTCAAGTTTCTTCAAATATAAACTTTTTAATGATTCACAATTTTCAATTACTAAACAACATATTTCTTCAATATTTGATATTTCAAGAGTTGTAAGTTTTGGACAATTTTTAATATAAAGTTTATCAATTTTATTTACCTTTGGAAGTGAAATGTGCATCAAACGATCCATATTTTCAACTACAAAACTGGAAACATATTCAAGTTTTGGAAAATGTAAAGATTCAACACAAACTTTATTCATATAAATACTTTCAGAAGTTTGTAATTCAGAAAAACAATTCTCATTTTCATTATCTGAAGTTCCAATTTTATTATTAGGATTTAAATTTTCACGCATATTTGAATTTTGTGTTTCACGCGAATTTTCCATATTTGTATTAGTTAAATTGAGAGAAGGAAGATTAATAAATGAAAGATTATCAACATATTTTAGATGATTAAAATTACCTTTACTTAATTTTGGACAAGATGAAAGTACAATGCATTGTAAATGCTCAATTTTATCTGGAAAACAAATCATTTTTGCATTGTTATTTTTAATTTTAACATTTGTGTCACATGTTAAACATTTATCTTCAACATTATAATATGATTTAGATAATAGTGGAGCATATTTTCCATTAATATTAATATCTTTAAAATATTTGTACATATACAAATAATTTACAATTTTATTTTTAGATTCTTGTTCATTTTCAGTCGAAAGATGTTTTTCAATTGAATCAGTATATTGCATTATTGTATCTTTAACTTTATTTGAAGGTTCTCCACCAAATGAATTAAATTGTTTATTAGTTGATTCTATTTCTCTAAAAAAACTTGACCAAGATGAATAATTGTCGACCATAATACAATTTACAATTTTATTAAAAAAAAATATAATTTATTATGTCAACTGAGAGTCAAACAAATGTTCCTATGTATCTTTACGAACAACTAGATAATATTGTAATTCCAAATCCATTCCTTTCGTCAAATGATTTTAATAATTTAGCAACAAATGTAATTGATAATAAACTTTATCAAGGAATTGATTATTATATATCAAGGAAACAACATTTCTCAACTACATCAACATTTTCTGCTTCAAATATTATTGGAATTCAAACTAATGATGGTGGTGGTGTAACACTTTATCCAAATTATCCTCCAGGATCTAACTTTTTAAATTGGAATGGCATTTAAATATTATAATCATATTATGAGCTGCAAGTTTTACTATGAAGGAGAAGACAAAATAACTAGTTTTATTTCAAAAAATTATTCTATTTACTTTTTAGCTGATGGACATGGAGGAGATTTTGTGTCCTCTTATTTAAAAAATAATTTTATTAATTATTTTAAAAAATATTTTAATTTAAACTCATCAAATATTCAACAAGTAATTAAATCAACAATCAGTGATATAGATACACGACTTAAACAATATAATGAAGGATCAACTCTTGTTGGATTTGTTATTAATAATGATACTTTTACTGTATTTAATGTTGGAGACTCTAGATGTTACGTAATTGATAATGATAATAAAATTAATAAAATTACAAATGATCATAATTTGTATAATCAAAATGAAATCAAAAGATTAAATTATCAAGTTGATTTAAAAGATACTGATAGAAGATTAGATGGAAAACTTGCAATGACTAGAAGTATAGGAGATAATGATATCAATGGTCGCATTTCAACACCTTCTCTTAAAACATTAAATATTAATAATTATAAATATATTATACTTTGTTCAGATGGTACATATACATCAATGACTGATAATATTTTAAAAGATTTAATTATTACAAATAAATCTATGACTAAAGCAGTTGATCAAATTATTGATTATGCAAAACAACATGGAGATGGTGATGATATATCAATTCTAATTAAAAAAATATCCTTACAACAAGTCTAGAGTATAGCTCTATAAATTTAATTATATTTTAATATTATGTATATAGTTATAATTTTGATAATTTTAATTCTTATTTTAGGCCTAATATTCATTTACAACAAATTTAATAAATTAATTACTTCACAATCAGATCTTATAAATAGTAAAACTGGATTTTTGAGTAAACGTATTGATGAACTTGTAGCGTCTGATACTAGTTTTAATACAGAATTAAAAAATCATGACACATTGCCTGTTGGAACAATTTTAAGTTATACTTCTGCATTTATTGACAATCCTAAATATATGATGTGTGATGGTTCTCAATTATTTATTGCTCAAAATACAGATTTATTTAAAGTAATTGGAACAACTTATAATAAATCAAACATAGATGCAGATTTATATTTTAATATTCCAGATTTAAGGGGAGTTTTTCTTCGAGGTAATGATAATGATAGAGGTATAGATACAAATAGACAACTTGGATCTTTACAAGATTGGACTACAGCAAATGCACGGATACCATTTACTACTGCATCTGCTGGAAATCATACTCATCAATATCTTTATAAATTTGGATGCATTGATTGTAACGCTGATTCATGGTTAGCATCAAATAACGATGTTGGACAAAATTATCAATCTACAACTTCATCTGGTGATCATATTCATAAAATTATTGGAGGTGATCAAGAAACAAGACCTACAAATGTTACAGTTAATTTTATTATTAAAGTTTTATTATAAATTTATTAAATCATTATTTATTAAAATGATAAAACATCATATAGTCAATGCTATTATAAAAACATATGTAACTTATCTAATTTTTAAAATAAGATGTTATAGATATTATATTTCATGCATTAGTCACTTAAATAAATTTATTAATTATTAATTATTAATTATGAATAATGAAAATATTAGATTTTTATCTTTAATTCCTAAAAAAATGTATACTAATTTAAATGATAAAAAAATATTTAAAATATATGAACATCCAATCATGATTACTTATAAATTAGAAGTTGATAAAGTATATAATACTAAAACAATTGATGATTTATTTGCTACTGAACATCAAAAATTTAAATTATTTCTTGAATCAATTAAAGATCCTAAAACTATTCCATCTGAAATATTTAAATATTTTACTCAATTAAAGTCATTTCTTGATAATTTTGTTGGATTTAAAATAACTGTGTATAAACAAAATAAATTCTATCAAAATTATCCACCAAAACAAGATTCAGCGAAACAAACTCCAACGAAAAAAAGAGTTAATAATACTTATGGATCCGACTAATCGTTTATTTATTTTTATATTTATTATATACATTTTTACCTTTGGAATTATATTTACAATAACTAATAATATCATTAATTATATTTAAATTATTATTAAGTTTCTTATATTTATTTATTATTATTTTAAAAATTGCTTATATTTAAAAGTAAATTATATTTAAATTATTATTAAGTTGCTTATATTTAAAAGTAGATTATATTTAAATTATTATTAAGTTGCTTATATTATTGTTTTAAAAGTAAATTATATTTAAAAATTATTTATATTTAAAAGTAGCTTATATTTATTTATTATTATTTTAAAAGTTGTTTATATTTAAAAGTATATTATATTTAAAATTATTATTGTTTTAAAAGTGGTTTATATTTACTTATTATATCAACATAGTTATATATTGGTTTATTTAATCTGCGATTAACTTCGTTATGAAAATCGATAGTATATTGAAATAAATATTGATAATTGTCAAAATATTTGTTGGCAATAAATAATTGATATGCATGATTTTTACAAACACACATTAAATTTTTAATTATATACTCAAAAAATATTAAAAATTTATCCCTTGCTTCTGTAAGAATTTTATTTAATCGAAATTCATCAAGTGTTATTTTTAAAGCTTCCAAGTGAATTATTTCCCAATAATTTGGACCATATTTTGTTATATAACTATTGTCTAAATATAAAAATGTTTTTGAAGTTTCAGAGTTAATCATAAAAAATAATTTATTTAACAATCATTAAATTTCTGAGTGAAGGTCTTTTTGACTTTGATTTCTTCGATGATTTTTTAATTTTAGATCCTGATTTAGATCCTGTTTTTGATGATGCTTTTTTTGATGTTTTTCGTCTCTTTAATTCCATATTATTAAAATCTGCACTCAAATTTCCATCTTCTGAATATTCATTACGAAACTGTGAAGTTTCTACAAACTTAGGCTGATGTCTTGATTTACTTCCATTTCTTGGTTTAAGTGACATTGTAACTTGATTCATTTTCTTTGGTTTTGATGCAAGATTTAAACTTCCAAGAATAGATTTTTTAATTGTATTAATTTCTTTAGTGTACACTTTATCTTCATTTGGATAATCACCACATCCTTGTTTGTTAGTTGAAAGTTTATTTATAAGATCTTGATAAATTTTATCAACACTTTGAACTTCATTATTAAGATACGTATCTGCTCCACTACCTGAAACACTTAGTGGTGATAAACTTTTTATAAAAATATCATCAACACTATTAATATTCTTTGTCATATTAGGAACAATATCAGTTCCATATTTAGTATCATATTCTTTCAATTGTTTAATTTTATTTGATAGAATGTTTGCGCCAATCTTAATCTCTTTTAATTCGTTAAAACCTGATGACATAAATACATTTTATTTTTTTTTAAATTTTTATGAAAAAAAACATTATATTTTTACTAAAATTTAGAAGATTCTTATTGAAAAAAATTATAAATTCAAATAATTATGAATTTATTAGTCCGAAATTAAATAATAAAAATATCTACTTGTCTGATCCAAATTATTTTGACAATGAATCTATCTTAATTTTTAAATATTTAATTAAACAATCGGAATATAATAAAATGTATAATTTGAAATCTATTAATAAATTTAATTTTAATATTTTGTTTAAAAGATATAAAACTGCAAATGAACTTCAACAAATTATAAATCTTAATTATTTACAAAATAATGAAAAATTCATTAATAAACAATTAATGTCTCATATTTTATTTACATATAAATACTCAGATGACAATTATTTTATTTTTGTTTACTCACAACATGATAATTTAGTTAAATTTGATACTGAAAGTGAAATTCAAAAAGATTTAGTTGATTATTATTTTAATAATGAAATTAAAAATATTAATAATAAAATATGGTTCACTTCAGATGTTATCAAATATATTAAAATTAGTACTGGATTTAAAATAACAAAGTTTTATCCTTATTTAATAAATATTTAATTATATAAAGTTTTAATACAAAATATAATAAATATAAATCCGGTTAATAATATAAAATTTAATAAATCCGGCAAATATATAAAGTTTAATAAATAGAATTTATTACAAAATATAAATTTAATAAGTTTAATAAATATAAAATATAAATATAAATCCGGTGAATAATATAAAGTTTAATAAATAGAATTTAATACAAAATATAAATTTAATAAATTTAATAAATAGAATTTAATACAAAATATAAATTTAATAAGTTTAATAAATATAAATCTGGCTAATAATATAAAGTTTAATAAATAGAGTTTAATACAAAATATAAATATAAATCCGGCGAATAATATAAAGTTTAATAAATAGAATTTAATAAAAAATATAAATATAAATCCGGCGAATAATATAAAGTTTAATAAATAGAATTTAATAAAAAATATAAATATAAATCCGGCGAATAATATAAAGTTTAATAAATAGAATTTAATACAAAATATAAATATAAATCCGGCGAATAATATAAAGTTTAATAAATAGAATTTAATACAAAATATAAATTTAATAAGTTTAATAAATATAAATCTGGCTAATAATATAAAGTTTAATAAATAGAATTTAATACAAAATATAAATTTGGATAATAAATAAAGTTTAATAAATATAAATTCGACAAATAATATAAAGTTTAATAAATAGAATTTAATACAAAATATAAATTTAATAAGTTTAATAAATATAAAGTTTAATAAATAAAGTTTTAATAAATAAAGTTTTAATACAAAATATAAATTTAATAAGTTTAATAAATATAAGTGCGGCGAATAATATAAAATTTAATAAATAAAGTTTAATACAAAATATAAATCCTGAGAACAAATAAAGTTTTAATAAATAAAGTTTAATACAAAATATAAATATAAATCCGGCGAACAAATAAAGTTTAATAAATAGAATTTAATACAAAATATAAATTTAATAAGTTTAATAAATATAAATTCGGCGAATAATATAAAGTTTTAATACAAAATATAAATTTAATAAGTTTAATAAATATAAATTTGGCGAATAATATAAAGTTTTAATACAAAATATAAATTTAATAAGTTTAATAAATATAAAGTTTAATAAATAGAATTTAATACAAAATATAAATTTAATAAATAGAGTTTAATACAAAATATAAATCCGGTGAATAATATAAAGTTTAATAAATAGAATTTAATACAAAATATAAATTTAATAAGTTTAATAAATATAAATCCGGCGAATAATATAAAGTTTAATAAATAGAATTTAATACAAAATATAAATATAAATCCGGCGAATAAATAAAGTTTTAATACAAAATATAAATTTAATAAGTTTAATAAGTTTAATAAATATAAAGTTTAATAAATAGAATTTAATACAAAATATAAATATAAATCCGGCGAATAATATAAAGTTTAATAAATAGAGTTTAATACAAAATATAAATTTAATAAGTTTAATAAATAGAATTTAATACAAAATATAAATTTAATAAGTTTAATAAATAGAATTTAATATAAAATATAAATTTAATAAGTTTAATAAATATAAATTCGGCGAATAATATAAAGTTTAATAAATAGAATTTAATACAAAATATAAATGCAGCGAATAAATAAAGTTTTAATACAAAATATAAATTTAATAAGTTGAATAAATATAAATCCGGCGAATAATATAAAGTTTAATAAATAGAATTTAATACAAAATATAAATATAAATCCGGCGAATAATATAAAGTTTAATAAATAGAGTTTTATTTTTACAAATATTTAATTATACAAAATTAATTATACAAAGTTAATTATATAAAGTTTTATTGTTACAAATATTTAATTATATAAAGTTTTAATACAAAATATAAATATGAAGTTAATTATATAAGTTTTATTTTTCCAAATATTTAATTATAAAGTTTTCCAAATATTTAATTATATAAAGTTTTATTCTTACAAAATTAATTATATAAAATTAATTGTTATGAAATAAATATTATCCATATGTTATGAATATATATAATATTAATAGTGATAAGTTCTTAGACAATTTAATCAAATTTAATCTTGAAACTGATACTCTTGAATTATTTGAATATAGCAATGAAAAAGAAAAAGAGTGTTTATACTCATATATTTCTGCAGTTCAGCAGAATCCAAATAATCATCAATTACTAGATAAATTATATAGTCATATTGAAGGAGAAGTAATTTTTAAACAAATTTGGTCAATGGACGAAGATAAACTTAAAACTAATATTTTAAATTTTGATTTATCTTCTGTATATGGAATTTCATTTTTTCACGAATTTATTAAAAATCTTCAATCAAGATTTGAATATAAATATTTTGATGTTCTTCGTGAAATTTTATTCTTAAAATATTTTAAATCAAAAGATAAAGCTATCTCATATTTTGACAAAATGTCATCAATGGAAACTAAATATATAAATAATAAAGGAATGAAAAATCAAGCTGAAAAGTTTATTAAATTATTTGATACTTTATAGTTTATTATATGTTAAGCTAAAATATAATTTTCTAAAAAACCAATAACATGATGTAAATATAATTGTAAAAAGTAACATATATAAAATCTTTTTAGTCATAATTTTAATAAATAAAATTAGATTCTGCATTTATGGGAGGATCAGCAAGTTCATCATCAAATTATACAAATAGTCAAAATACATTAAATGTAAATTCATCTCTTCAATTTATAAATGATAGCGTGATGACATCATTGCAGAAAACTATAGTAAATAGTAAAAATAATTGTACACAATCATTCGATTCAACTGCAGTTCTTCAAATATCAAATATAAGTTCTGCAGGAAATATTGATATTAATAATTTAATATTAGATGCAAAAAATGTTGTTGAGTTAGAATGTATAATTATTACAGATGTTTTAACTCAAACGGAAAATACATTCATGTCTGATAATAAAGCTAATATTGCATCAAGTTTGCAAACAATTCAAAATTCTGAATTTTTTAATAAATTCGCTGATAAACTTCAAATTAATTTAGATTCACTACCAGGATTTTCATCTAATTCAGTTAATAATACAGTAAGTATGACAAATGCAACAGCTCTAAGTTTTGCTCAATCACTAACAAATAAATATCAAAGTACACAAACAAATATTACAGACATTAATACGGTTGCAACAATTATGCAACAATTTAAAACTGAAAATAAATTAGTAGTTAATAATTTAAGTGCAGGTGGAAATGTAACTATTAGTGTTTTAAAACTTAACGCACTTAATTCTTTTTCCGCAAGAGCTAAACTAGCAACTACAATAACAAATGCAATTGTTAGCAAAATGGAAAATGTAATGGGTATGCAACTTAAATTTAACGCTGATACAACAAATACACAAAATGGATCAACAGAGGCAACAACTGATACATCTGTTAGCACTACACTCAATTCATTATTAACACCAATTAATAATGCAATCGAAGCTGCATCTAAATTACTTGGAACTCCAAAAGTATTTATTATTGTTATTGGAATTGGTGTCATTATTCTTGGAATTGGTTTAATAGTAGGTATTGTTATGATTATTAAATCATTATTTGCAAGTCCGTCTGCTCTTGATACATTAACAAAAATAACTGCTAACGTAACTGATAAAGTTCCTATTAAAGGATATGGATCACATATTCCTGTTTATGGAGGTAACAAAGAATTTGGTAAAAAATTTGAACTTTCAAACGCCGAAATGAATAATATTGATTTAATTATTAAAAACAGCTTCACTAGTGCTATACAAGACGAAACTCTCAACTTACTTAAACATCTTTAAAAATTGATAAATTTAAACTTATTTCTATGTCATATATAGTTTGTTGTCCAATTTATATTTATTGTTGTGATTTTATTCATATTACTTTAAATATTGAAACAAAAAAATTTTAATCTTGATACAGTTGTTAAACAAACGATAAATATTGTTCAAAGTTTCCTTCTATTCATAATTTTAGTATGCGTTCTCACATTGAATTTAATAAAAATATTACTTTAGATATAACAAATATGTTATTATTTAATAATTATATTTTAACGGATCTTAATTATACTATGGATTTTTAAACAAAAAAAATACAAAATCTTGATATTATATCTAAATATGAATTGTGGGATTTTAAAAAAAAATTAAATAATATCGAATAATTTATTTATAAAAAAAATGAAATTATATACAACTATTTATATGTTAAAATGGAGTTATATCGTACAATTCTAAATGATAATATTAATCAATTAATTAAAATTAATTTAGACAATATATTCAAATATAAAACAAACAAGAGATATTTAGTTGATTTAAATTTTATTGAAACTAATAGTAAAATCTCTGGAAAAATAAAAGATACATATTTTAAGATTAATTATGGTAGATTTAAAGAAAACTGTTTTTATTTAATTATTTCCAAAAAATTTACTATACTAGTAAATATTAGTGAATTAAAACTTATTTCAACATCATATATCGTATTCTGTCCAATTTATATTTATTACAATGATTCTATTCCTATTACTTTAAGTATTAATACAAATTTTAAAGCAATACCTAACAAATATCCATATGAATTTTATAAGAATACATTTTATCAAAAATATTTATTTGGGAAATATTCAATGAAATATTCTAGAAAATCAATAATTATGAAATTTAAACATTCAAAGTTAACTATTTATCAAACAAAAAGTTTTGATCTTGATACAGTTATAAAACAAACTACTGATAATTATCGTTTAAAATTAAAAAGACGTGTTGACTATTTTGATATATATTCTGTAATTGAATTTAATAAAAATATTACTTTAGATACAACAAATATATTATTATTTAATAATTATACTTATTATATAAAATATAATTTAATTAAAAGGATTTTTGAAGATTATTCTAGATTTAATGAACGTGATATGATTCATTTCGACGGTCGTTTTAATTACATGTCAATAGAATTATACTATGGATTTTTGAACAAAAGAAATACAAAATTAATAGATGAAATACAAAATCTTGATATTATATCTAAATATGAATTGTGGGATTTCAAAAATAAATATGATGGAATTATTACAAAAAATTCAAATTATAACTGGAATAAAATAAAATTTGTATTAAATTATAAATTAAATAATATTGAATAGTTTTTTTATAAAATAAAAATGAAATACTAAATATATATATTTATGTTAAAATGGAGTTATATCGTACAATTCTAAATGAAAATATTAATGAATTAATTAAAATTAATTTAAACAATATATTCAAATATAAAACAAACAAGAGATACTTAGTTGATTTAAATTTTATTAAAACTAATAGTAAAATTTCTGGAAAAATAAAAGATACATATTTTAAGATTAATTATGGTAGATTTAAAGAAAACTGTTTTTATTTAATTATTTCTAAAAAATTTACTACTATATTTAAAATTGATCAGTTTAAACTTATTTCTACACCATATATCGTTTATTGTCCAATTTATATTTATTACAATGATTCTATTCCTATTACTTTAAGTATTAATACAAATTTTAAAGTAATAGAAATAGATCCATATGAATTTTATAAGAATACATTTTATCAAAAATATTTATTTGGTAAATATTCAATGAAATATTCTAGAAAATCAATAATTATGAAATTTAAACATTCAAAATTAACTATTTATCAAACAAAAAGTTTTAATCTTGATACAGTTGTAAAACAAACTATTAATAATTATCGTTTCAAATTAACTAAAAATTTAAAATTAAAAAGAAGTGTTGACTATTTTGATATATATTCTGTAAATGAATTTAATAAAAATATTACTTTAGATACAACAAATATATTATTATTTAATAATTATACTTATTATATAAAATATAATTTAATTACAAGGATTTCTGAAGATTTTTCTGGATATTATGAACGTGAGATGATTCATTTAAACGGATCTTTTAATTACATGTCAATAGAATTATACTATGGATTTTTGAACAAAAAAACTTCAAAATTAGTAGATGAAATTAAAAATCTTGATATTATATCTAAATATGAATTGTGGGATTTAAAAAATAAATATGATGGTATTATTACAAAAAATACAAATAATAACTGGAATAAAATAAAATTTATATTAAATTATAAATTAAATAATATTGAATAACTTTTTTATTTTATAAAAATGAAATTATATCTAATTATATATATATGTAAAAATGGAGTTATATCGTACAATTATAACTAAAAATATTAATGAATTAATTAAAATTAATTTAGATAATATATTTAAATTTAAAATAAACAAAAGATATTTAGTTGATTTAAATTTTATTAAAACTAATAATAAAATCTCTGGAAAAAATATATATTTTAAAATTAATAAATTTAAAGAAAATTGTTTTTATTTAATTATTTCTAAACAGTTTACTGCTATAATTAAAATTAATCAATTTAAACTTATTTCAACATCATATATTGTTTACTGTCCAATTTATATTTATTATAATGATTCTATTCCTATCACTTTAAATATTGAAACAAAATATAATAAAACATTTTATCAAAAATATTTATTTGGTAAATATTCAATGAAGTATTCTAAAAAATCAATAATTATGAAATTTAAACATTCAGATTTAACTCTTTTTAAAACAAAAAGTTTAAAGTTTGATACAGTTGCAGATACAATTTCAAAAAAAAATATTAATAAATATTGTTCAAAATATTCTTCTATTTACGATGTTTATATATGCGATGCTTATATAGATCATGATATTAAATTTAATGAAAATATTACTTTAGATACAACAAATATGTTACTATTTCAAAATAATACTTATTATATAAAATACAATTTAATTAAAGAAATTAATAAAGAGTATTGTAGATATTTTGAAGGAGATATAATTTGTTTAAACGGGTATTTCAATTATATGTCAATAGAATTATATTATGGATTTTTAAACAAAAGAAATACAAAATTAATAGATCAAATTAAACATCTTGATATTATATCCAAATGTGAATTGTGGGATTTCAAAAATAAATATGATGGTATTATTACAAAAAATACAAATTACAATTGGAATAAAATAGAATTCATATTAAATTATAAATTAAATAATATTGAATAGTTTATTTTATAAAAAATAGAATTCTTTTATATTTGTTTATGTTAAAATGGAGTTATATAGTACAATTCAAAATGAAAATATTAATCAATTAATCAAAATAAATTTGGACAATATATTTAAATCTAAAACAAACAAGAGATATTTAGTTGATTTAAATTTTATTAAAACTAATGGTCAAATATGTGGAAAAATAAAAGATGAGTATTTTAAAATAAATTCTAAAAGATTTAAAGAAAACTGTTTTTATTTAATTATTTCCAAAAAATTTACTAGTATAGTAAATATTAGTGAATTAAAACTTATTTCAACATCATATATAGTATGCTGTCCAATTTATATTTATTGTTGCGATTCTATCCCTATTACTTTAAATATTGAAACAAAATATATTAATACATTTTATCGAAAATATTTATTTGGCAAATATTCAATGAAATATTCTAAAAAATCAACAATTATGTTATTTAAACAATTAAATTTAAAAATTTATAAAAGAAAAACTATAGAATTTAAAACAATTGTAAAAGACATTATTGATAAATATCGTTTAAAATTAACTAGAAAAGTTGATGAGTATTATATTAAAGCTATAGTTAGATTTCCTGAAAAGATTAATTTAGATATAACAAATATTAAATTAATTAAATTTCCTGAAAATAGCACTTTAGATACAACAAATATGAAATTATTTAAAAATTATAGAGCTTTGCTCTAGACTTGTCGTAGTTATTATATACAATATAATGTATATAACAAAATATTTGAGTCATATTCTGTATTCGATGATAGAAATATAAAATATTTAGAAGGATTATTAAATTATATATCAATAGAATTATACTATGGATTTTTAAACAAAACTAATAAATCATAGATAGGAGGACAGTTTCATGTAACAAAGTTACCATTTAAAGTGATAAGAATAAATATGTAAGTACAACGACAAAATAATACTTTATATAAAATATGTAAGTATCAAATGAACAACGACAAAATACTCATTTATATTACAAGAAATATGTCAGTGCTATTCAGCCGCCTAAACTTAAATACAACGACAAAATAATACTTTATATAAAATATGTAAGTATCAAATGAACAACGACAAAATAATATGTTATATAGCATGGCTAGAGAATCTAAGAAAAAATATGTCAGTGTTAAATGAACAACGACTAAATAATACTTTATATAAAATATGTAAGTATAAAATGAACAACAACTAAATAATGTGTTATATTGGAGAAAATATGTCAGTGTTAAATGAACAACGACAAAATAATGTGTTATATACGAGAAAATAATGTGTTATATAAAATATGTAAGTATCAAATGAACAACAACTAAATAATATGTTATATTGGAGAAAATATGTCAGTGCAACGAGAAAATAATGTGTTATATAAAATATGTAAGTATCAAATGAACAACGACTAAATAATGTGTTATATAAAATATGTAAGTATCAAATGAACAACAACTAAATAATATGTTATATTGGAGAAAATATGTCAGTGTCGAATAAACTAGATTAATACAACAACAAAATAGTATATTAAACATAGTGTAGCTAAAGCTATATTGGAGAAAATATGTCAGTGTCGAATAAACAAGATTAATACAACAACAAAATAGTATATTAAATTTAAAAAAATATATCAGTGTTGAATAAACTAGATTAATACAACAACAAAATAGTATATTAAACATAGTGTAGCTAAAGCTATATTGGAGAAAATATGTCAGTGTCGAATAAACTAGATTAATACAACAACAAAATAGTATATTAAATTTAAAAAAATATGTTAGTGTAGAATAAACTAGATTAAATTTAAAAAATATGTTAGTAATATTAAACTTAAATAAATATATTAATACAACAATAAAATAATATATTAAATTTAAAAAAATATGTTAGTGTCGAATAAATTAGATTAAATTTAAAAAAATATATTAATAATATTAAACTTAAATAAATATATTAATACAACAACAAAATAATATATTCATAACTAGTTTTACGTAACAAAGTTAACACTTAAAGTGATAGCATAGCTAGTTTTACGTAGGAGAAAATATATCAGTGCGTTTAAATATAATGAACAACGACAAAATAATGTACTATATTGGAAGAAATATGCCAGTGTTATTTATCCAATTTAAACTTGAATGAACAACGACAAAATCATATACTATATTGGAAGAAATATGTCAGTGTAAGTTATATAAGAAGAAATATGTCAGTGTTATTTAGCCGATTTAAACTTGAAGAAATATGCCAATATTATTTAGCCGATTTAAACTTGAATGAACAACTACAAAATAATGTACTATATTGGAAGAAATATGTCAGTGTAAGTTATATAAGAAGAAATATGTCAGTGTTATTTAGCCGATTTAAACTTGAAGAAATATGCCAGTGTTATTTAGCCAATTTAAACTTAAATGAACAACTACAAAATAATGTACTATATTGGAAGAAATATGTCAGTGTTATTTAGCCGATTTAAACTTGAAGAAATATGCCAGTGTTATTTAGCCAATTTAAACTTGAATGAACAACTACAAAATAATGTACTATATTGGAATAAATATGTCAGTGTTATTTAGCCGATTTAAACTTGAATGAACAGCAACAAAATAATGTACTAAATTGGAAGAAATATGTCAATATAAATTTAACAACAACAAAAATATGTCAGTGTAATTTAATCGGTTTTATATATTAAAAAATAGTGATAAATAATGTACTATATGCGAGTAAATATGTTAGTGTATTATAATATATTAATATTAATAATATTCATGAATTGTGCTAACCATTTATTAAAATCATTTAAATCTTTTTTAATTAATAAGAAACTATTTGAGTTATTAGTTAATGAAGTATTAATATGAAGAATTCTTTCTTCTCGATCAAAATAAATAAATTTATAATTAATGAAATAAATTAAAATACATCGTTTTAAATTATTGAAATATGGACTTGATAAAATAATATCATGTAATTCAATTCCAGATTGTAAAATGTTAATTATATTAGTAACAATGTTTGTATATAATAGTTCACTCATATTTTTAATTGTCATAATTTTTGATTTATTATCTGGATTAAATATATCATATATGTAGTATAAATCTTCTTTTACAAATCGTTCAATTGTTTTTTTTCCAACATTTGATATTTTGAAATTAGAAAAGTATTTATAAAATTTATAAATAGAATTTGAATAATATGTATTACATTTTCCAATATAAATTAAATTTGAATTTGAAATTTCATATTCTAAATTAATAGGAAGATTCATATTTAAACTATTAATAATACATTCTTTAATTATAGGAAAATTATTAATTTCAACTTTTATTATAGCACCAATTCCAATTTTCATTTGTTTCATTTTATTATATGTATATCCTGTACATTTTAAATATCTTTTATTTTCATGAATAATATAATCATCAAATATAATTTTTGGAAATAAAATATTATTAAATCCACATTCCCAAATTATATCTTTAACGGTTACTAAATAATTATCAACTGTTGGTGAATATTCACTTAATTTACATGTTTCTAAATTATATATATATATTCCATCAAGTTTGTTTTTATATAACTCATTATAATAATAATAAATTGAATTTAAATCATTAAGTACAAAATCTGGTTTATCTTCGTATTTAATAATATATTGTAAGAGTTCTTTAATTTGACATGTAGTTTCATTTAAATAAATATTTTTAATAATTTCAAGATTACCAAAAGATACAATAAACAATGATTTATAAATAGTTGTGTTCATATCACTTTCATTAAATAATTCTTCATTATTGTTTACTAATATACATTGAATTGATGTAAAAAATGATAAATCTAATATAGCTTTAATATTAATTAATTCATTAAAAATATTGGAGTTAATTTCAGTATTAATATAATAACATTTTCCTTGATAAAAATTTATTTCACTTCCATGATATTTAGGAAAATAAATATAATTTTGTTTGAAATCAGTTATAGAATGAACAGAGTTAACATTTGATCTTTTATCGAGAATAGAATAGATATTCATAACAACATCACTATTTTAAAATTTCAAAATTACTAATTAATTTTAATAAAATATCATTAGATTGAAATTGTATATTATAAATTATTTTAAGTTCATCTTTAAATAAATCAAATTTAATAATATTATCTTTAAAAAACTTCATTAAATCTTTAATAATATTATTATTTAATAAAAACTTAAAATCTTCATCAGTATATGTATTATTTATAACAGATTTAATAATTTTTTTATTGCTATGTGTATCAATGAAAATAATTGAAACACTATTATTTGAAATAACAAATTCACTAAATTCTTTAATAAATGAATTATTTAATAATATATTAATTTTATCAATGCTTAATGTAAAAGATAAATCAGGAGTTTTATTATCAATATCAGATTTTAGTGAAAATGAATTTATTGTACTGAGATATTGGTTATTAATTACATTTGTTAATTCAATGTCATTAGTATAAATACTTCTAATAATCAAGTTTTCTTCTGTAAACAAAAAATAAATATTTGGAAAAATCTTCTTTCCCTTGTATGATTTTAAATCTTTTATAATATTAATTAGTGGAATTTGAATTATATTTTTGTTATAAATATTTATTTCATTAAAATAATCTTTATTAATATGTAGTTCATATAATTTATTGTCTGTTTGACAATTATCGTATACTAATACATTATCAATATAATTAAATTTTAATACTTCAATGTTTTTTGATATAATATAAGTAACTATTTTTGTT
>Ga0247813_10001114_pt1 | contig 21355 bp, 23 predicted proteins | sample UWRJL169409C1_FD_180719 | JGI IMG/M metagenome (GOLD analysis project Ga0247813, IMG submission 180719) | Plant litter microbial communities from Arlington Agricultural Research Station in Wisconsin, United States - UWRJ-L169-409C-1 | ecosystem: Environmental > Terrestrial > Plant litter >...
TAGGTTTTTAAGTTTTTCATTAAATTTCTCATAAAATTTATATTTAAGTATTCTACTAATTTCGGACTGCCTCAATAAAAAATATCAGTATAAATCCTGATTAATTTGTATAATTATCCTGATTTTCTCCTTAATTTATAGAGCGTATCAGGTGCCATCCCAAGAAAACTTGCTACATCTTTAATTTTAACATAGTTGAATATTGTAGGATGTTCAATCAGTATTTGATCGTAAAGCTGCTTTTTTGTTTTAGTTATTATATCCTCATAATGACTTTCGCGCAAACGTTCATCATGACTCCTCAATTTCGAAAGGAATTCATTCATATCTGTGCCTGATTGCTTGAGCGTTTTAATATCGTCTTTCGTGAGATAAGCCAGGTAACTGTCCTCAAGTAAATCAATATCATATGGTGATGGCCCATCGTCGTAAAAGTTGGGATTTATTATAATATCAGATTCAAACCATAGCCAGGAAGTATGATGGGTAGATACTTCTTGACCTGTCTTTCTAATCGCCCTGGCAGATCCCAGAATGATAAACCATATTGTCATTTGTACTTCCCTATGATGAAGGAGTGGAAATCCCTGTTTTCTGTTTTCAAAGTGCAGTAGCTCTGCGAGCATGGTTTTAAATGTGGTTGACACAGGATAAAATTGCTCAATTCTAGTTAAGATTTGACTGATGTCTGAGTAGTGATAATTCATTTAAGGCGATTTTTATATTAATGATGTTGTTTCATATTGATACAAGATCGGAAAGTCTAATTCCGACACCCTCAAATACTGTTTGAAGGATCCAAATAGTAAAAAATCAGTTCAACTAATTGATCGTATATGTTAAATATAGCAGGAATTTAACCAGTTGAAATGTAGAGGTTTGTTCCTGTTTTATTATAAAGTAATGTTTATGTGGAAAATGATTTATAAATTACGACTCTTGGTTTTAAAAATTTCAACTACCGATATTGAAGCATACAACGTTAACAGATAAAGAGATATATCCCGATTTGAGGAAAAGCAGTAATAAAATTACCAGCCTCACTGCGCACCTTAGCGAGATCATTATTACAGGAAAACTTCCTTATGGATTTAATTTAAAATCAGTAAAAGATATGGCTCTCCTGACGGGATTGTCTGTTCCAACTGTATATATTGTACTGGAAGAACTGGAATACAAAAAGTTGATTTACAAAGCCAATGGGCAGGTTGCGAAGGCAATATATAAAGGTTCTACCGTGCCAAAAGACCGGACGAAATTCCTGCAAGTGGGTTCTCCATTCAAAGTGATGTGGCTGTTTACTCCCGGTTTAGACAAGTATTTCCATGGCATTGATCAGAAACATCGCGCAAATTATCCGCCATCGATACAAAATACAATCTATGAACCACTGACACTAACCTGCTGCAATCTGTTAAATGAGCAGCATCACAAAAGTTTGATAGTTTCTAACGTCTGTTATTTTCATGATGCTTATCTGATGTTATCCACAATCGTATCAATCACTATAAAAAAGGGAAGTGTAGTTATTATTCCTGAACAGGCTATCCATTTGAAGGCTGTTTTGATTAATAAAGGAATAACTTTTTTTGAAGTTGGCTTTGATCATTCTGGGCTTCGTATGGATGAGATTGAGCAAATTGCCAAGCATCGTAAAATAAATGCGGTGTACATTATGTCAATCGCTAATTTTCCAAACATACTTGACACATCTGAGGAACGTATTTCCCAGTTATTTACACTTCAGAAAAAATACAATTTTACGATTATTGAGTGTGCTGGTTTTGAACCATGGATCAAAGAAAAGGAAAACTTTGTATTAAAAAGAGCGGGTAATGATATGAAAAATGTTATTTTCATATCTCCAATAACTCATGTTTTAGAAGAGATGGGCAGATATGTATACGTAGCTGCAGATATTAATATTATTCGCAAAATAAGTGAAGATCTTATTATAATGAGTTCGGGCCATTCTTATTCCAGGGCATTTGCTATTAATGAAACTTTACTGAGCAGGAAATATGCACATACTATCAAAAAACTGGAAATAGAATATGTTTTTCTTGCCTCACAGATTTTCAAGATTTTCAGACAAGACGGCTTTTGGAAAACGGCGGGAATAAGGGATGAAAATGGGACTTCTATTTATTTAGTCCCCTCAAATGGCTTTTTCAAGCATGATGTAGCTATTCAGCTTGAACAGCTAGAGATCTCCGTAGGCGAGATTTCTTTATATCGTGAGCAGGGTATAGATATAATTGGAATTCGTTTAGAGCTCACCTCATTTGTTGGCAAAAAACATATTGAAACGGAAATAAGGGAATTGGATCAAATAATGAGAAGCTTAGTTCATTTTTACTAAAAAAAATGTTTGTTATTATTTGTTATACTAAAAATATTAGCATAGTTTTGCTGTACTATGGAAAAGGAATTCAACAGACAACTCGATAATCACCTCAATCAATGGGTGCAAAATAGCCAGTCAAAAAATTGGTCCCGCACAAATTCTAAGTTCTTTACTGTAAATGACGATACAACGGTAAATGTTGATTTAAATAAACTATCTGATGGTTACAGGAAGAAGTTGGTTGTAAGCCAGCCTTCAAGCTATTGTGAAGCTTTCCTGGGTTTAATTGAACCCTATCTTACGCAGTTTCTGATTCAGTTCGGGATAAAGGACTATAGATTCACGTTTGTATTTAACATTGCCGGCAATATGGAGAAGAATTTATATGTAAATACACTTGGGAGAAATTGAAGCAGGTTTATCATTTCAATAGCCATTGTCAAGGCACAAGTTAAATATTATTGTAGCAATTCAGTAGGAAGAGGAATGTCTTGTTGCCTCATAAGGCAGGCATTGGGAGCAACGACAAGCTCAGCGGGGATGGTCATCACTAAGGAAGTAAGTGTAAGCTCTGGTTATAACGTTCGCATTATTTTTTGAATGTGGTTTCTGTATTCCAGGTTGTAGTTATGCCCTCGTAAATTTCAGATCCTTTGTATAAAATAACTAAATCTGTTGAATTTAATAAAGTAATTTCTACTGGTTCCTCGGCAGCATCATCTCCGTCATAATATAACGTTAGTATATTATTTCCGGTTATTTTGTAAGTGAAGTTATCTGTATCGCCGACTTCGGAATACTTGCCTGTACCATCTTTTTTAAATTCAAGGTAATCTTCATTTCCAAAGTTTGTGTCTGTAGTTTCAGTTTTCTGACCGTTGCGGGTAACCACTTCATAATTTTTCTTGAAAAACCATTTTCCCACAATAAGTTCAGTAACATCTTCGGTCGGGTCGTCTTTCTTACAGGATGAAATAGTAAATACAAGAAGAAGGAGGACAACAAGGGTAAAGTTTTTCATAGGCTAATATTTTTTACAAATCAGCAATATTGAACGCAGAATGACAATACCCATAAATGGGTATCTTTAGTCGACGTTATTGGATGGTTGTAAAATTGAAGTTGTCATAATACCATTATTAATGGTTTATATGTAAATGCGATTTGAAGGCATATGAGCCTTCCTGACGACTAATCTATTAGCGGTGGGAGTCTGAGTGGCAAGATGTGTTTTAATGGCTGCAAACGTTCCATTTTGTAATTTAAATAACATCATACCACATAGTGAAGAGTAATAGCTATTCCTGCTGAAGCTGGAGCCTGATTTAAGGCAACATTCAGGAGAAAAGGAGAGCAAATAATTCGCATTTGTGACAGTATTTCCGTCGATATGGTTTTTGAATTTGCCGGACTTCCGCGGCTGATAGAAAATAATAAACTTATTTTTGTGTTATTATTTCCCCGCTATTCTACCGTAGTCAAATTGCGTGCAATCGATTTGAAATTACAAATAATGGGATTTGATTTTCAAATACAAAATTTTGAGTCAGCTTATGATTTTCTGTTTGCAATTACCCGGAGCCATCCTGTTTTAATGAAACCATCACGACCTCAAAATCACCGATCATGATCTTAAGATCATGAACCCTTCACAATGGATAAATATGTGTTATTAACTGATGAAAATTGACGCTAAATTTTCAAAAGTAACTTAGGTGGGTGTCGCGTTCTGGTTGCAGAGTTTACAATAGATCTCCAATTCCGAAGTTAGTGCGAGCTAAAAAATGTATGCCGATTTCTCAATTTATCTTTCATGTATTTTATCAGAGGGGAGGAGCAAGTGCAGATCTAAACTCTCCCATTACGGTTCTCGTTTTTACAATAACGTTACCAGGTGTTCTTCATAAAAATAAGGTTGATGAGAAATATAAAAGTGCAAATGGAACTTGTAATGTTATACTCCAGATTTAGTCACATAAAAAAAACGAATAATTTTATTAATTACATACACTAAAAATCTATTTGATGCACAATAAAATGTCAGTTCGTATTTAATCTTTATGCCATTTTTTTATGTTTCATATAAAGAAAAGATATCTGTATATCAATGTACTTATGTGTAATATATAAAGTTGATGTACAGATGATATTTTGATCAATTTTTAAGGTAACAGGTGGAGTTTTAAAGGGTGAAGAATACGATTACATAATGGTTTTTGTTCATCATTTAGTGACATTTAACGCTGAAAATATGCGTTTCAGAGGTCTTTAGCCACCTCAGAGGGGCCAGATGTCAATTATGGAAAGTTAGCATTGCTTACATTTGAAAAATAGCATTAAGTAAGTCTTGATATTTATATGTCTATTAATACTTTCAGTGGGAATTTTAAGTATTTGATTATCATTATTTAATGCTTTTTGTTTAACTCGTCTGTTTAACTTTTTTTTAGGAATTAGTGCGTTCGATTCTGAATTTAATATCTTCTGCATTTGTCCCTACAATATGATAGATATCGTGTTTTGTTTCTGGATCAACGTAGTTACAATGGGGGCATATATAACCTGCAAATACGAAATCATAGACCGTAATATGGTGCATTGCGTATTGTTCCAGCAGCCATTTTCTATACTCAAGAACGGGTTTGCTATTAAAAGATAGCTCAGGTTTAAGGATGTCAGTAAGCCTGTGTCCCTTTGCGAAAAAGACCAGATTATTATGGTAGTACCTTGTGGCAAGGTGTTGTTCGAATATGCCCGGATGCTGATAACTTTGGTCACATCTTAAACATCTGATCACCCTTATTTGATTTTTATCATCACTTTTGGTAAGCTGATCAATCTGATCAGGTATCGCATTATTGTCAAAAAGTATCCTGATGATATCGTATAATTGACCATACCACGCATCGGTTTTTGTCTCATTATAGGAAGGCTCCCAATCGTTTAATGAACCCGCTCCACCCTCTGGAAGTGATCCTCCTGTTCTAAGATTTCTAAAATATTCCAGCCATTCATGATCTGAATTTAACTCAATAAGTTTGATAAGTGTTTCTATATATCCACGTCTGATTTCAGGGTTAAGCATCATGTCTAATTTATTTGTTGGATTCAATTGTGCCTATATAGGTATCAAAATCATGCCATAGATTAAATTCTTTTAAATAATAACAAAAGCCTGATTTGCTAGTTTTACTGTCATTTGCTCGTCTCAAGATTTTATACTTTTAATTCAAATCAGGGATTGATCGTTTTTAAAAATTAAATGTCCGGTATTGAACAGTGATTGGATGTGATAGGTCTGTAAATATCATAATATCAGTATATTAATCTATGTTGTTTTCCCTGGCACACGCTTAGCTAATGGAGGATAGTTTAGTTAATTAGCCAACCATATGAATCTTCCTGGATGGGAAGATTCAGGAAGGCATTTTAATCTGATTGACAGAACGTGATATGATATACTTACTTAGCTGAGCGGCTATCTAAGCGAATTCGTAGGGTTTATTAGGCAGATCAAGGCCTCAGGAGGATGAATGTGGTGATGTGTCGCGTAATCGCTTAATATTCGTCATAAACTAATTCTTCAACAGCTTGTCTGTGCATATCGTAATCGGGACATTTGAATAAGATCTGTTTTGCACTATAGTCGTAGATGCCAATAAGTTTATGGTCTTCTAATCTCAATCCGTTCTTTAATTTTTCAATGGGCTCGGTGATCTCAACTTCCAAAGTTTCATAGCTTTCAGAGGGGTTTAGGTAAAGTATTTTATACATGTCAATTGTGTTTGACGCAAAGGACGTGATTTGTATTAAACTCAGTATTGTGGAAAATACGGGTTTTTAATATAATTAAATTTTATTTTGATATGCCTTGATGAATATTTAAAATGAACTTACCGATTTTTTGAAGAAATAGCTGTAACACATTTTAGGATATACAAATCAATCAGGAGAATCATGCGATCCACTATTTTTTTAGAGGCGATCTGATAAAGGTTGACGAATGTAGCAGCATTTTCCATTCGGAAATCATCAATCAAGGTTCTGATTACATCTTTATCATTGTCTTTTGCAACAAATAATCTTGTTTTAATATCTTCCGGGTAACAGATCCATGTTAACCTGTAACCTTTACCTGTATAACCACCTGATTTCCCATTCTCAAAAATTTTATCATGCAGCCATACGTTTAATAAACTAAAGTTACTATCTGTGATTTCTTGTGTTTTAATCTCTAACGTATCCATTGTCAGTGAATTAAGTATTTGTTGTTTGGCAATTTATGGATTTATTTATTTTTTTTCTAAATGATTTGATCACATATTTGAAACAGAAACTGTCTTTTAGAATTTATATTTTTTACGCTAAATACAGTCGTCTTGTCATTCCATAACTCATTTTATGTGTATAATTTCCAATTTTCTGAGAATTGTATTTATTTTTACTGCTCAGGGGAATAGTATGCAGTATGCATTGGTAAATGGGATAAAGTCGGAGCCCAAAAGGGATTAATAGGGATATGTATTGGCTGTGGTAACCGCATGACTGCCAAATGCGGTCTGGTGAAACTACATCACTGGGCGCATTGTATTAATGTACAATGTGATTCCTGGTGGGAGCCTGAAACGGAATGGCACCGACAATGGAAAAGTCATTTTCAAGAACAGGAAAGAGAACAGACTTTCTATGACACGCAGTTGCAGGAATATCACCGTGCGGATGTTTACACCAGGCGGGGTGTAACGATAGAGTTCCAGAATTCGCCCTTAGCTTTAGAAGAATTGTTATCCAGAGAACGATTTTATTCTCAACTGGTTTGGGTGGTAAACGGACTCAAATTTAAAGGATTTAACGTCACTGAAGCAATTCCAAATCCAAGGCAAGCTGAATTGAAAGATTATGAATTCACTGGTACTTCGCATCTTGCTTTCAGAAGGATAGAAGAAGGGCTGGAAGGTGCTGGAAATCAAACGATAAGTATCAGACATCCTTCCATGCGACATATTAAACTTTCTTCGAAACACTTTACTTTTTCATGGCGACATCCGCATATGGGTTGGTACGGCGCCCAAGCGCCAGTTTTTATTGATATTGGCGGGCATTTTCTATATTGGCTCAGAGTAATTAAACAGCATTCAGAGGATTTTTATTATTTGCAAATAGTAAATAAAAAGGATTTTCTGGAAAAGTATTGTTAGTCCCGGATGTAACTTTCCTGAATATAACTTCATATAAAAAGTGCTGCATATTTGATGCATGGCGATTGCCGGTACAAGTGCAATTGTTACAAAACAGTATTCGTTATGCTTTGTTAATTGAATATTGACAATCTATAACATACTTATGAATGATCAGCACCAGTTTTTAATCGCAGAACTTGAAAAATTACTAAATGGGGGCACTGCACATGCAGGATTGGAGGAGGCCTTAGCTGGACTTCCCGAAAACCTTCGTGGGGTTAGGCCACATAATTTACCTTACAGTATCTGGCAATTGGTAGAGCATATCAGGATAGCTCAATGGGATATGTTGCAATTTTCTAAGAATATTGAACATCAATCTCCAAAATGGCCAGAAGGCTATTGGCCTAAAGAGGTGGAGCCAGCTGATGATGATAGCTGGAAAAAATCACTAAGTCAGATAAGAAACGATTTGAAGGAGTTCATAAGCCTGGTTAAAAATGAGGATTTATATCTGGCAATACCGGACGCAGATGGACAAACGATTTTACGTGAAGCGCTGCAGATAGCAGATCACAATTCCTACCATGTAGCAGAAATTATTATTCTGAGACGTTTAATGGGGGCATGGAAATAAATAAATGATATGACGACAACACTAAATAATACAAAAAAAATACAGGCGAAGCTACTATATGATCTTCTTAAAAAGTCTTTTGATGAGTTTTATGGGAATGGTATCAGTAAACCAGAGATGTTCAAGTATGGTATAGGATTAAATAATATTTCTATTGAAAATACAGGGGGAAGAGAGATTTATAATCTCATCGTAACGGATGGCGAAATTACGATTAATGAATCTGCTGCGAGCGACAAAAAAGCGGGAAAAAAGTTAAGTCAATTTGTTGAGGCCTGTCTGAAATAATTTAATCATTCTTGTAAACATAAAAATCCCTCTGATGAAGAGGGATTTTTATGTTTACAAGAAGAAATTCATCTAATTTTTTATGCCATATTGTTCACTGTACATTTTAAGACTTGATTTTAATAATTGTCTGGCTACATGAATTCTCGTTTTTACAGTGCCCAATGGGATATTGAGCTCTTCAGCAATTTCATGGTATTTGAAACCTTCAAAAAACTTTATAAATGGAATATAATATTCTGGACTTAATTGATTTAACGCTTTATCCAGGTCTTCACTAACCATCTGATTCTCTCCCAGGTTCCCGGAAGCCCCTTTTAACATATGAAATGAATTTAGATCTTCGTGTGTTTCTATCACATTTTGTCGAACCGAATTTCTTCTGTAGCTGTTTATAAATGTATTCTTCATTATCGTATACAGCCAACCTTTTAAGTTGGTGCCTTCCTTATACAAATAGGAGTAACGGATAGCTTTGATAATTGTATCCTGAACCAGGTCAGCCGCATCATCATAATTTTGAGTGAAACGTTGTGCGAACATTTCCAGCGATGATTTGTGATCGCAAATCTGATTGTTTAAGATAATGTTATTCATAGGTAGATGTTTTAATATTAATACATTTTCAATAGGTACGGAAGGTTTTACAATCAGCGTACCATAATTGGAAACTGTGCATGAATATTTTTGTTACATTATAATGTTACACTAAGTTACATACAGCATAAGGCCGATAAGCTGCTAAATGAAAAGTAGTTAATCGATCTGTTGGAAAAATCAAGGGTATGGAGCTGACCAATGGATGTTATCGGGAATGATTAACTACTATATCTCAACAGATTAAAAAATAGGAAAGGTATCATGACATTCAGTTATTCAAATAAGCAGAAGACATAGGCTGGCTTTTGAGAACTTGGCAATGTGCTTTAGAGAGGGGGAATTTTACCTATTCTACCAAATTTAAAACAGGAGATGCGGAATTCTGCAACAATTGTACTAACCATCCGTAAGTATTTTTATTGTCTTTGATAATCTGATCCAGCAGAATAGATGACTGTTCTGATTTTAGTTCAATAGTAGTAACATACAGAAATTCATAAATAGCGATTTTGTACTGCTGAATTAACATTGCGTTCAGGATGATGTCAAGATCTCGCTGATCTCCTTTGCTGAATTTTACCAATGCCGGATTGCTGATGAAATCCGGGAACTGATCTTTTATTAAATCTTTATATTGTGTAGGTTTTATAGACTCGATTTCCATAATCAGCTTTAATCTTTGCTGATGTGCCTCTATTTCCGTGGAAAATGGTGAAACTGCTTTTTGCAGTGGAGCTGCTAATGCGGCCTTACCCATTTTCTTATAGATTTTGCTGATTTCTTTTTCCAGCGCATAGAGTGCCAGCAACTTTAAGCTGAATACTTGTTTCAGTGGATTACCTTCTTTGTTATTCATTGTTATTTAGATTGGTTCATTTAACATCAAATCAGCGTTTATGTTTTAATTTTTGTAAGCTATAATCTTAAGTTTTTTTTCATTTAAAGCGCTTTTATATGGAATGATCCCACCTGGGTAAAGGGCTATATAAAACATTATTTGTTAATTCACGTTTATAAAGTGCACCTGGTTAGGAAGGAGAGAGGATTATTTGATTCCCTTCTCTATCTTGAAGTAACAAGATTGATAAGTATGCAATGATTTATGGAAGCAATAGCTGAACAACTTTTCTTTACACTCTTTAATACTAAGATTCCCCGTGTATTACTCAAGGCAGACGATCCGGATTTTACGATAGTTATATATAATGAAGCTTATGAAAAGGTAACTTATCTGGAAGGACGGGATATCACTGGCATTTCATTATGGGAGGCTTTTGACCCCGCAAATGCTGGTGGTGACGGAGCTAAGCTATTAATGGATGCATTAGTAACTGCTTCAAAGAACAATAAGACAGTACATATGCCCTCTTTTAAATATGATATTCCTTCGGGTCATCCAGGGATAAATGTTCAGAGCTGGTGGCAATTAGAGATTATACCGGTTTCGGGCCCGGGAAGAGCAGCAAGTTATCTGCTTACAACAATCAATAATGTAACAGATCAGATTGAAAACTCTACGGCGATATCAGATAGTAAACTAAGGGAGGAGACTCTTAATGAGCAACTGGAAGCTATAAATAAGGAGCTGGCAAGTACGAATGAAGAGTTGCAGCTTACAAATAGCGAGCTAAATACTTTGAATGAAAAGTTAACGCGCTCAGAAAATGATTTCCGAATGCTGAATGCCGAACTGGAGGAAAGGGTAATTGCGCGTACACAATCGCTAAAAGAAAGTTATGCGCAGCAGCAGGCACTTACTGAAGAACTGGTTACTTCTACAGAGGAGATAACGGCTTCGAATGAAGAACTTTTAAGGATAAATGAAGAGCTGAGAATATCTAAACAGCAAAAGGATGAGTTTCTTTCTATCGCCAGTCATGAACTTAGGACACCTTTGACCACAATAAAGGCTTACAATCAGTTAATGCAGCTGACGAAAGATGAAATTAAAAGGGACAGGCTGATCATTAGAACTGCTGAAAGTGTAGAACGCCTGGAAAGACTGATCAATAATCTGCTTGATGTAAGCAAGATCAGCGAGAATAAAATGCTTTATGAAAAAGAACCTTTTGATTTTAAAAAGTTAGTAACCGAATGTGTAGAGAATGCAAATGACAGATATCCAACACATGAAATTGTTTTAGAGCAGGTGGCTGAAATAACTTATACTGGAGACCGGTTCCGACTAGAACAGGTGATACAAAATCTGCTGTCCAATGCCGTAAAATATTCGCCTGAGGCGAATAAGGTTTTGGTTAACAGCTGGATGGAACAATATAGTTTAATTGTTTCTGTGCGGGACTTCGGTATTGGTATTGCTGCGTCTGACAGAGACAAACTTTTTGAAAGATACTTTAGGGTCGATCATCCAACTATGCGGATCGAAGGACTTGGTTTGGGTTTGTTTATCACATCAGAGATTCTAAAGGAGCACAATGGCATTTGCTGGATAGAAAGTGAAATCGGAAAGGGTTCAGTTTTCTATTTTCGTCTGCCCATTAGTAATTAGAATGATTTGTTGGTGCTGAAAAAAGAAAAATGCTTAGTTATACACTAAGCATTTTTCTTTACATGTTAATTTTATTATTTGATGTACACAAATGATATGCTGTCTTTAACAATCAGGCCACTCATATTCTGACTGTTATAGGTAACTGTGTATTTAGCAGGTTTGCTGATTGCATAACCTTTTAATAAATCTGCTTCGGCAGAAAGACTGTCTTTTGCATTTAATTTTGTATAACTCGATGCTGGTGGTGGCATTACTCTTTTAGCCATAGCACCTTTATAGTCAACTTCTACACCATTTTCGTCTTTAATATCAAGGTATTTGCTGATCAAGGGCTCAAAAGGAGTATGCCATTTGCAAAACTGCTGGGTACTGTCTGCATTGTTGTATACAGTGAATTTAAGCTGAATTGGTTCCCCGATTTTAATGGTGTCTTTAATAGTCATTTTTGCAAATAAACCTTTTTCAACTGACTGATCTACTGCTTCTGTCACCGTTGAATCGGTAGTAACGCCGGCATTTTCTGATGGACGTGTGTTCTGACTGCATGATGCTAATGCTAAAAGTGCGGCAGGTAAAATAAATTTCAAGTTTTTCATGCGACAAAAATACTATTTTCCTCCGAGTCTTTTCTGCTCATCATCCAATCCTGTAGATCTATTTCTTTCAGATTTTACGGTCATCTTTCCAAAGCGGTAAGTAAAGGTAAGTCTTACACTTGTCGATGTACCCCATTGTTCCAGGTTAAAACCATTTCCTTGCAGGGTGCTGAATATTCTGGCGCGTTGTGTATGAAAAATGTCACTAACACCTAACTTTAAGTTTCCCAGTTTATTAGGAAAGTTGTAACGCATGCCTGCATCTGCATTAAACATACTTTTAACCTTGTACACACCATCGATTTGAGGGGTGCTGAGATTAAATCCCGCATCGGCGGTAAGCAATTTGCTGAGGGTGAAATTATTTTGAGCGTAGAAATTACCGCTGAATTGTTTGGCATTAAGATTAGCTCCATTTACATCAGGTGCCTTTACTTGTTTATAGTAGCCTAAAAGATTATTGTTCATGTTCCACCATTTTGAAATGGTGACCGGAAAATTAAGGTTTAGCGCAAGAACTTCGTCAGATGCCAGGTTCAGTACAGTCTGGTACATTGATTTACGGACTTCATTTTGTAGTAATACCTGGGTAATTACATCGGAAGTATGGGTATAACCCAATGAAAAGCTGTATTTTTGTTTAAAAAGATAGCTGATCTCCAATTTGTTGGCATACTCCGGATTCAGGTTTGGATTACCTTCATTATAGGTATATTGATCAAGATAATACACAAATGGATTTAAGTTCTGATAGTTTGGTCTGTTGATCTTTCTTGAGTAGGATAGATTCAAGGTATTGTCGGCATCAATATTCCGGGTAATCATCAAGGCCGGAAACAGATCAGTATAATTACGCTTTGTCAATTGATTAGTGGTAATGGAGTTACCGGTAGATCTGGTGTTTTCTGCACGCAGACCTGCCTGTATGGTTGACTTGCCCATACTAAGGTTCAGTGTAGCATAAATAGCATTCACGTGCTCTTCATACTTAAAGTGATTACTTTTTGTATCATCAAATAACCATACACCATTGATGTTATTCTCGTAAACATAATTATTATCGCTTTTTACATTGGCAATTTTAAATCCTGCATCGAGTTTGACTTTTTTATTGAATGGTAAGATGTAATCGGCTTTAACTGCTTTTATGTCAATACTCGAAGGAGAAAAATTCCTATAGATTTGTCCGTTTTTGAAGAAACTGCCATCTGATAAATAAAAACGATTGAGCGACTCTGCATCGGTAGAACCATCAAATGTAGAATAATCGGCATCTATTGTCAATTCCTGTCCAAGGGTGTCTAATACCCCCTTGTAGTTGATATTATAGGTATAGTTTTTTCGGTTTGACTGATCAGTACTGGGTGTCCTGAGTATGGAATCAATCGTTCCGGGCAGATCACCTATTTCAATATTACTAAACCCTTTTTGCTTATAGTCGTTAATGTTCCCCTTAAACAATATACCTACCGTATGATTCTTACTAAGGAAGAAATCTGTTCCTGCTTTGAAATTATGTGCTATATTATTTGATGTATCTTTATTTCTCTGGCTAAAATACAATTGGTTAGATGCACCGGGAGTTACTCTGTTTATCTTCAGCTTCTCCTCATATTTTCTGGTATTGTAACCGTAAGAACCAAAAATATTAAATGCCTTTTTTCGGAAGTTCAGGTTTACAGAATTATTGGTGGACACATACTTATTGAAGCCACCTCCGAGGGCTATATTCCCATTAAAACCTTCGGACTTGCTCTTCTTTGTTTTGATATTGATAATGCCTCCGGTACTGTTTGCTTCGTATCTAGAGCCGGGATTGTTGATGATTTCTACGCTTTCAATGTCGCTGCTCTGCATAGATTTCAGCAAATTCACCACTTCAGTACCGCTTAGATAGGTTTGTTTGCCGTCAAGAGTAACCAAAACATTCGATTTACCTGCAAGTGAGATATTCTCATTATAATCTACTGTCACTCCAGGTGCCTTTTTTAATACTTCGAGGGCATTAAGGCCTGAAGCTGATGGGGTAGCATCTACATTAAAAATCAACTTATCGTTTACACGTTCCAGTACGGGTTTAACTGCAGTGATGTTCACTTCCTTTAGGTTCCCTGAACTTTCTTTTAAGATGATTTCAGGCACAAGGAATATCGAAGACCCCTTCATATTGAAAGTGGCCGTTCTGACTTTGTTATAACCTACAGAAGTAGATAATATATAGTAGTTTCCGGGATTTGCTGTTACATTGAACTTTCCATCAAGATCAGTCATTGCCGAGGCAACAAGAGAGGAGTCTATTGCTGAATACAATAGAATAGTTGCTGAGGGCAAGCTTTGTTTATCATCTTTAACCAAACCACTAATTTTTACTGACTGTTGTGCGAATGATTGAAGAGGACTGAGGTGGAATATAATAGTTAATAAAACTGGTATAAATATTTTCATGCTTGTCGTGCTTATATAAAGAAGACGGTGGAAATGATAAATAGTTACATATCAATTGAAATTTTGCTGTATAAGTGTTTTTGGGTTGTTTCATATTAAGTTTCAATGGTAAAGTATATATACTGAATACTGTGTTATAAATACGGTATTTAGTGACTGTTAACCGTTTTGTAAAACCAAAAATTCATAAATGCGTTACCGCATGATAAAACATGTTGGTCGGTATCTTACTGATAAAATTTGCTGCTGTAGCTACCTGCGGCAAAAAATCGATTACAAAACGAACAAGTTTCTAATATTAAAACAACAGAAAAATATGATCCAACCCAAAGAATTTTCATTTAAAAGTATTGTGTGTTTCTCCCATTTAAGATGGGATTTCGTTTATCAGCGACCTCAACATTTATTGAGTCGTTTTGCTGCACATGCTCCTGTGTATTTTATTGAAGAGCCAATTTTTCATGATATGGATCAAGACTTCTTAAAATTCGACAAGAAGGAAACTAATTTACATGTAATACAGCCCCATATAAGAGTAGGTTTGCCAGCGGCTGAGCTGCAACAATCACTTACTTTGCTAATAGATGATTTTTTAACAAGTATTGATCTTGATAGTTGTCTTTTTTGGTATTATACACCAATGGCTCTGACTTTTACAGCCAAATATACCCCTAAAAGTGTTATTTACGATTGTATGGATGAACTTTCGGCATTTAAATTTGCACCATCTGAGTTGGTTGATTTGGAACGAAAGCTGATGGCTAAAGCAGATCTGGTCTTCACAGGAGGACATTCATTATACGATGCAAAAAAGGATCAGCACGATAATATTTTTGCCTTTCCAAGTAGCATCGAAAAGGAACATTTTTTTAAAGCAAGAAATAAAAACATAGAGGCAGCAGACCAGCAAACTATCAGCGGACTAAAAATTGGTTTTTTCGGGGTAATTGATGAACGTTTCAACCTGGGGCTGATACATGATATTGCCGTGCAGCGTCCGGAATGGCAAATTATTTTGATAGGTCCTGTGGTAAAAATTGATCCCGCTTCATTGCCTCAGGGTGCAAATATTCATTACTTAGGCCAGCGCTCCTATGCAGAATTGCCATCCTATCTGGCAGGATGGTCTGTCGCGCTAATTCCATTCTTGTTAAATGAGTCAACAAAATTCATCAGTCCGACTAAAACTCCCGAATATCTGGCAGCCGGGGTTCCAGTAGTTTCCACACCGATCAAGGATGTAGTGAGACCATATGGAATTGAAAAACTGGTTCACATCGCTGCAAATAGTGAAGATTTCATCAAGGCGATTGATCTTGAACTGAATTCTAAATCCAATGCACAATGGCTGATTAAGGTAGATTTGTTTTTAAAGGAAATGTCATGGGATCACACCTGTGCCATGATGAGCGCAAAACTGATGGATACAATTGATGAAACTAAAATCTCCATAGCCAGTTAATATGTATGATTACCTGATTGTTGGCGCTGGATTCGCAGGAAGCGTATTAGCAGAAAGATTAGCCCGTATTGCAAATAAAAAAGTATTAATAATTGATAAGCGGAATCATATAGGTGGTAATGCTTATGATCATTATGACGAGGCAGGAATTTTGGTTCATAAATATGGCCCGCATATATTTCATACAAATAGTAAGGATGTTTATGAATACCTCTCCAGTTATACGGAATGGAGAAATTATCAGCATAAAGTATTGGCAAGCGTGGATGGACAGTTATTACCTATACCTATTAATCTAAATACGATTAATAAGATGTATGGTTTAACGTTGAGCAGTGACGATGTTACTTCTTTTTTGGAATCACGCGCGGAAAAAATTAACGATATCCGAACTTCTGAAGATGTAGTGCTAAATAGTGTAGGACGTGAGTTGTATGAAAAATTCTTTCGGTCTTATACTAAAAAACAATGGGACCTTGACCCGTCACAATTGAGTGCTGCTGTAACGGCCAGAATACCAACCCGAACAAACCGGGACGACCGGTATTTCACTGATACCTATCAGGTAATGCCTTTACACGGTTATACGCGCATGTTTGAAAAAATGCTTGACCATAAAAATATTCATATCATGTTGAACACTGACTATAGGGATGTATTAGGAGAGGTGACTTATAAAAAGATGATTTTTACTGGTCCTGTCGATGAATATTTTGACTATCGTTTTGGCAAGTTACCCTATCGTTCCATAGAATTTAAATTTGAAACACTCGATCAGGAACAATTTCAGGAGACTGGTACCATCAATTATCCAAATGATTATGCTTTTACCAGAATTACGGAATTCAAATATCTGAGCGGACAAAAGAATAAAAAAACTTCAGTAGTATATGAATTTCCAAAGGCTGACGGAGATCCCTATTATCCGATACCAAAACCAGATAATGCGGCGCTATATCAGCGTTACCGTGAGCTTACGCTCCAGATGGAAAATACTTATTTTGTAGGCAGACTAGCTACCTATAAGTACTATAATATGGATCAGGTAGTTGCACAGGCATTATCGACATTTAAAAAGATTCTTGGAGAAATGGAACAGTCGGATCAATTGACCTCAGTAGCGGATGGCTATGGAGTTTAAGTCTTTTTGGATGGCGGGCTTTGAATGTGCTGATCAGCTCAACTGCCATGGGAACAGGGTTGATTTGGTTACTGCCACAAAACATATAGAAAATATAAATGAAGATTATCGCGCATTGAGGCAATTTGATATCAAAAGCGTAAGAGAGGGCATCCGATGGAGTAAAGTAGAAGTACAGCCTAACTGTTATGACTTTAGTGAGGTCAAATTAATGATAGATGCTGCCGATGCCTACGGGATACAGCAAATTTGGGATATCTGTCACTTTGGTTTTCCTGACGACCTAAGTCCTTTACACCCGCATTTTGAACGGAGATTTGTCGCTGTATGCTGTGCATTTGTAGAATTTTACCGCTCGTACAAACCACATGATATGCTGATCATCACCCCAATTAATGAAGTAGGATTTATTTCCTGGCTGGGTGGGGAGGTTGGAAGTACAGTTCCTTATGCAAAAAATATGGGTTGGGATGTTAAATATTGTTTAGTACGCGCTTATATCAGTGCAATAGAGGAAGTTAAAAAGATAGATCCGACAATTAAAATATTGACCACTGAACCGCTTGTTAATATTGTACCTCCTTCAGAAGCGACAGTCGATGAAATTTTATCTGCCTATGAACAACATGAGATACAATACCAGGTAATTGATATGTTAACCGGTAAAATGTGCCCTGAATTAGGTGGGAAGCCAGATAATATTGATATTATGGGATTTAATTTCTATTATAATAATCAATGGATCATGAATACAGGGCAATTTTTACCCTGGTTAAATGAAGAGCCTGACATACGTTGGCGGGGACTTTCTTCTCTTTTAATTGAGGCATATGATCGATACAATATCCCGATTATTCTCGCTGAGACAAGTCATCCTGGCGAAGACCGGCCTCTATGGATTAAGTACATTACCTCAGAATGCAAGAAAGCACTCAGCGCATCTGTAGATTTTAGAGGAATATGTATCTATCCAATAATTGATAGGCCAGACTGGGATAATCTGTTAGATTGGCATCACGCGGGATTATGGGACGCCTACCCCGATGAGCCTGGTGCAAGATATTTATATCAGCCTTATGCTGTAGCATTAATAGATTGTCAGCTGACTTTAAATACTCCGAAAGTAATATTGCCTTTTGTATTCTAAAAAATATCACAAGTATGGATAATACCCGGGTAGGAATTGGTCGTTTAGATTTTTATACGTTACATCGTTTAGTGTAGTGAAATTGATCGTTCGCGTAGGAAAACGATACGTTGGCGTAATCTTTTTTGGAATTGCAGTAACTGTAGTTAGTTTAGACTAATTGATAACCAATTTCTTTCAGCAACAGCGGGACAAAGAAGCAATGGATGTTGGTATTTGATCTGCTGTTATGTTTTATTTATAGGTGTAATCTGTAATGAGATATAATATATGTGGTGTGTGTAGCTGAAGAGAGAAGCCGAATCTAGAAGATTCGGCTTCTTGTTATCTAAGAAATTCTTTTCCCTGCCCTTCTCTATTCGCTAGTTTAGCAATGAAATCGTACATGGCAAAAACTTCCGCAAACAGGTCATAATTTGCAGGATCGTCATAATTTCTGTGCTCAAAATCATGTTCTTGTTCTAATGTTAACCGGAATTTCAAGAGATCATAATAAGGTATTTTCCAGAAATTGGCAATTCGTTTATAGGTGGTCCAGTTTAATCTGATGCAATTGGCCTCAAGATCAATATAGGTATGGAGGTTAATATCTATGCCTTTTGCAACGTCTGTCGGGCTCAAGCCAGCTATCTTTCTTATCTCTTTAAAAATTGCACTCAATTCATTCATAGAACCCAGCAAGATGGATGTTTGGTTTTATAAACAAGTTGCATAGTCTTCCTGAATGTCCTAATAGCAGGCATTATTTTTTAGGGAAAATCTTTTTGTTTATTTTAGATAAACGCTTCAACTTAAGATCTGTTGATGTGATATTTGAGATGAGTGCTTTAGCTATAGCTAACTGTGTTCTAAGCGAATCTGATGAAAAAGATTTTGATTGATCTTTCAAATTAGTCATATCGAATCAGGAATAAGGCTATCGCCAGATCGAAAATAATGATAATAAAATAAATATCCAATACTATTTATTATGCGGCACATCTGGGGGGATGATATTTACAGCTCAATAAATTATGTAAAACACAATTGCGTTTACGATGTTAAGCTGGTTAGTTGATGATTTTGATATATATTAGTATCACCAAATGTAATATTTAAACCTGTAATGATATTAAGTAAAGAAAAAAACCGTCTGGAAAAATTACTTGCAGCAGTTAATGCTGTCAATATAGACGATGAGGCAAATGTAGAAGTACTCAATGACCTTGTTTCCTCATTTTCTGAAGGTCTGATGACGTTATATAGAAGTCACGCGAATACATTCGCCAATATCGTAAATTATGACCTTGCTGAAATAAGAAATAATAAAAGAATCATCAAAAAAAATGCGATTGACCGAAGCAAACCGCTCGATCTGGCTGTATATAAAGAATCAGTTGTACACGCAATAGAACGAACACTGGAATATATTGATGCTTATCTATAGCAGATGTAAAATCAGACTTGATAGCTTAATCTTTATAAACCGGCAAAGTGAAAAAGAAAGTACATCCCTGGTCGAAGATGCTCTCTACCCAGATTTTTCCACCGTGGTTATTGATAATTTTGGATGAGATGAACAGACCTACACCCAAACCGTTATACTGTTTGATAATACTTTCTACACGATAAAACTTATCAAATATTTTGAGCAGTTCCTGCGCAGACATTCCAATACCCTGGTCTTTAACAGAGAATAACATTTCCCCATCGCCTTGTAGCGCTGTAGTAAATACAATCTGAGTACCGATAGGAGAATATTTAGCCGCATTCCCAATGATGTTCATAATTACCTGCTCTATTCTTAATCGGTCGATATTTAGTATCGCATCGTCATTTAGGTTGATGAGCAGTTCATGTGAAGGTACTAATTGCATGATCAGATCTTTCATATTGAGCAGATATTGTCTTGAGGCTGTAGGTTCAAGATTGTAATCTGTCTCTGTGTTTTCCATTTTTGAAATATCCAGCAATTGCGTAATCATGGTTTGCAATTTCAAAGCCTGGTCATCTACTTTTTTAAGGTGGGATAAGATAAGTGGACTACAATCGCTCTTAAGGGCCATTTGTGTATAAGCCCTAAGGATGGTTAGTGGCGTCTTTAACTCGTGGCTCGCGACAGAAAGGAATTCATTCTTCTGTTGATTTAAGTATTCCGCCTGTTGCAGTGCCTGTTCTGATTGTTCATTGATCAAAAAAAGCTGCTGGTTCTTTTGCTTAATTTCTTCGTAGGGGGTACTAGGTTCCAGATTTACAAAATAGTTTCGGATACTTAGTATTTTTATTTTATTAACTCCGGCAGCTCTGGGAATGCTTATTTTTAGTTCAATCGTTCCTTGTAATTCGGTAACAGAATAATTAAAAATTGGTACAAGCTTCCTCGCATATTGAAAACCTGCCTCCAGGTCACTGATCTTTTCACTCTGTCTGCAGGTAACTACTGCTGCAAGCAAATGCCTGTCGCCTTCATTATGAATTTCTATCACCACCAGGCCATCAAAGGTCTTGTCTATGATCTCCCGGCAAACTTCAGAAACTGCTGTAGCAAAAGCAGTTTGAGTAGACATAGAGAGTCCGATCAGTTCGGCGGCTTTGATAGATTTTTTATACGCCAGAGTGAGATCCAGCTCGTTTTCCAGTGCGACTTTCAGTAGATGCATATATTATATTATTTTAGCCATCACGACAGACATATCATCGGTGTGACGGGCGAAGTCTTTATAAATTGCTGCCATTTGTACGGTGAGGTCACAACGCAGGATACCAGGATATTTCATTGCTTCCCATCTGGATCTTATACCGTCTGAACACAGCGTAATATGGTTGAAGTCCTCCAGCAATGCTTCGTGATCTGCTATTGTATTCGGAATATTATGCCCTATAATTCCATTATAAGACATCTGATTTTTGATCTCCAGATAGTTTGACAGCCGGGAACTAATATTGCCAACACCTGCCATTGTCCACTTCTTAGTTTCAAAATCGAAAACCACCGCGGCTGCTACTATTCCTCTTGTTTTG
>Ga0247813_10001115_pt1 | contig 21351 bp, 11 predicted proteins | sample UWRJL169409C1_FD_180719 | JGI IMG/M metagenome (GOLD analysis project Ga0247813, IMG submission 180719) | Plant litter microbial communities from Arlington Agricultural Research Station in Wisconsin, United States - UWRJ-L169-409C-1 | ecosystem: Environmental > Terrestrial > Plant litter >...
ATTTCTTTTTTCTCTGTCAGGTCGGTTTCCTACTCCGGTTGCAGCATTTGATGTCCAATATCCCTTCCAGTCTGTATGTATTCTGGAGACAGGAATTATGGTACTTTGGCTTACCATTTCAAAAGAAATCAGAAAAAAAAGGATTCCCAGATTTTTTAAAAATAATGAACGAATAATTAAACATGTTTTTGGGGACATATAATTTGTGGTTGGTTAGTTTGTTTTATAATTTTTAAATTGTTTCTACTCTTAATTTTGACATTGTATTTTGATTAATTACTACAAAAGTCATTATCCGAAAAAATCCGACAACTTTCGCTGTCGGATTAAATCTTAGAATATGTGTGTTATCTAAACATTGATTTCACTGTATTTGCGTGTTCATTTTCCAATATTACTTTCACAAAAATGACCTGATTGCTAATGCCGAGATTCGTAATAGTTAATTGTGTATCACTAATTTTTTTCTTGCTATATAATAGTTTACCCGAAATATCATAGATGTAAACAGTATCAATATTTTCCTTGGTTGAGTTTATCGTTATTGTTTTATTTTTAATTCCAACTAAAACAGCATCCTGGTTGGTTTCAAAATCTCCCGTCCCTAGTGTTTTATTTGTATAGCGTAAAACGAAACGGTCATTAAAAGTTCCTATAGCTGTCGTAAATTTGTAATCGGCCTTGGATAAATCTGTTGTAGTTCCCAGTATTTTGTCTTCAAGATAAACACTGTGGTTTGCCAAATCTCCATCTGCATTATCAATTTCAATTGTAAAATCACCTTTTATAGTTGATGAATATCCCAATTTTACAACATCACTGTAATCAAGAGGTAAAGCACGACCCTGAATAGCTAAAGTCGTTGTTTCGTTAATAACACTGTAGAAATTTATATACGGATTTTGATTAAAAGTCTTACCATCAAAGTTGTTATCCAAATCGTTTGTTGCTCCATCAACATAGCCAATTAGAGTTTGTTTGAAAGCTCCTTCATCATTACTTAAATTAAGCCAAACACGATGTCTTTCCAGCGCAGCAGTTTTAAAGAATTGGGTATTGTTCCCTGCCACACGCATACTATTATTGAAAATAGCGTTACCAGCTGCTGTTGTAATAGCAAAAAATGATTGTCCAGCAGCAATTTGCCCTAATGGAATATCAGTATTAACGCCTCCTTTATCTGAACTTTTTGCTTTTGAAGTTGCAAGACCTCCCAACCTGTTATAAGCAGCATAATCATCAGATGTATATTTATTATTAGTAAATACTGTATTATGAGTCCAGAAATAGATTGTACCTTTTATAAATGAATTGTTTGAATCAGATAAAAAAGCATTAGCATCTAAAGCCGATGGATAAGGATTACCAATTAATTGGTAACTATTAGCCTTTAATGCCTCGCCAACGATAATTCCGTTATTTGGAACTCCGATAAAATTTACAGGTTGAGCATATGTTGTTCCGGTCCAGTTATCTTTTCCGTTTGCATAAATACTATTAGGTTTAGGTACGCGAATAATATATCCCTTTCCTGATCTCATTATATTATTGCCATTTTCTATCGCCCAGGTCGTTCCGTTATATGACATGTATTTATCGCTTAACGTATTTGGAGACAATACATTAAGTTTTTGTCCTACAACAGGAGATGACCAATACGTATAATCGAAATTTTTCATTGGCTTAGAAATACGTTCCATTTGAAACGAATCTGGAGCTCCTGTATACGTTCCGTCATTATTTGTTTGTACTAATGATCCATTATTTTTTACTACAATTTTACCATTTGTATTAACAATAATACTTTCGTTTACAGTTAATGTTAAATCTGCCGGAATTGTAAATATCTTACCAGAAGCTACAGTACAAGAACATACTTCTAAATTTCCCGTTAGGGTCAAATCTTTATTAACTACAATCGAATTACCAGCTGGAATTGAATTATTTGTCCCGTCGTATACAACAGCAACATCTATAAAATTAAAAGCAACATTAGCGTCTCCTCCATCTTCTCTAAGACGTACTTCAACTTTAGATTTTTTATTTAATGGATAAGACTGACCATTGTTAATTAATGAAGTTGCAGTTGTATAACCGTTTTGAGTAAATATTTTTACACCATCTATGTAAACTTCAGCAACATCATCGCAGTTTACTAATTGTATCTGGTAACGGCCACAAGGAAAACCCTGACGTTTGTAACTTACTGCAAACTGATCTACATCTATTGGAGCACCTTGCCATGATGTAGAATAAGAAGGTGATTTTGTCTTGTTCCAATATTTTTGTGTGTCGATATTTAGATTGGTATCTACATAAGTACCTGCATAACTTGCTGCTATTAATGAAATATCTGGCAATGTAAAACCATAAACGTTCCATTTACTATCTCCAAACGGAAATGTAGTATCGCCTTTTACAGCGCCATATGAAAATGAAACTCTTGCAGATTGTGTATTTTCGTAATATTCTAATACAAAATTATGAGTTCCCGCAGTCAGAGTATATTGTGCAGCATATCTAATATAACTATGATCTCCCCATGAATTTGTAGGGCTCACCGTAACTAAATTTCCATCAATATACAATCGAACACCATCATCACCTCCAATATTAAAACTGTAAGTTTCAGTTGTTGCTACCGTTGTTTGCATTAAATAACGAACCAAAAATTTATCGCTTGGTACAGTTGCGCAAAAGTTGTTTGGCTCAACAGTTGTATCTCCTGTAATTACTCCTTCTCCAACATTTCTGTCAAAATTTGGTTTCTCGGCAAGAGATCCAACATAAGTTGTTGTTGCAGGGGTATTTCCTGTATAAGTGTACACAAAACCTTTCCAGTAATTGATTCCTGCAGTTGGTGTCGCCGCACAAATTGGCGCAGTTCCGTTTACATTAACCGTTGCAGAAGAATAATTTGAATTTGTATTACGCAGTGTATAAGTAAAATTAGCACTTCCTGTAAAATTACTGGCAGGAGTAAACGTAATATTAGTTGTTCCGTTTACCGTAACAGTACCGTTTGATGGCTGTGTTACAGTTATTGTTTGTAAAGCAGAACCTCCAATAACGTCATTTGCTAAAATTGGAATTACTACAGCTACATTACTTGGTGTTGAGATAGCGTCGTCATTTGCAGTTAACGTGTTAACGTCTTTTATAGCTCCTTTAATATTCGTTTTAGTTCTAAAATGAAAATTATTGTAAGTATTGTATACATACAAACGGAAATATATCGTTTCGCCTGCCGCAAGTGTATTTAAATCCGAAGCAAAAGATGGATTAATAGTTGTCCAGTTTGTTGAGGTTGTTGTTTGTGCAACTAATGATTTTACATTACTGCTAAACGTACTGCTTTTAGAATAATCTATTTTGAATCTTTGATCATTGCCTCCTTGTGCTCTATAAGTAAATCCAAATGTTGACAGGTCTACTTTATGGTTTGCATCTGCTGTTATGCTAAATTGAACATACTTTGCCGGACTACTATTGCCACCATTTTCCTGGGTGTTTGGCCAGTTTCCTGTTGTATAAAATGGATTAATAGAATCTTCACTATTATTATATCCGATGGCAGGTATACCAACACTTGTTACATTAGCGGCCGAAATAAAAGGCGAATTAACAGTTGGTTTATTTCTATCTGTGCTGTTTTTTGCATCCCAAATTACTAAACTATCAGCCGTTACATCAGATATTGTTACTTCGATAGTTGCTTCAGAAGAAGTAGTTCCGTCACTAATACTATATTTGAAAGTTGCTTTGCCAATGAAGTTTTTTGCAGGATTGAAAGTAATAGTTTTATCAGGATTGATGATTGCTGTTCCCTGCAATGCTGAAGGTGCTGCTGAAAGTACAATTGAAGTAACTTTCGTTTTATTCACATCATTAGCTAAAGGCGAAATGTTTACTGCAACTTCTTTTTTAGTACTTAAGTAATCATTAATCGCTAAAATTTTAGCTGAATCAAAATTTGAAACAGTTCCTCTTAGTGCCGGAGGCGTATTTGTTCCGCTTACGCCAGTTCTAAAATGAAAATTATTACTTGAATTGTAAACATAAACACGAACATAAACAATTTCTCCTGGTAATACAGGATTGATTTCGGCAGAAAAAGCCGGAGTTATTGTTGTCCAGTTTGTTGAACTAATCGTTTCCGGAACTAAAACTTTTACATTATTAGTAAATGTGTTATCTTTTGAATACTGTATTTGAAACTTTTCTGTAGAACCTCCCTGACTTCTATAGGTAAAATAAAAGGTGCTTAAGTCGATTTTACGAGTTGCTGTTGGTGTAATTTTAAATTCGATGTATTTAGTTGCATCAAAACTTCCTTCATTCTGTTGCGCATTAGGCCAGCCTCCGGTCATGAAAAATGGATTTCCACCTTCCCAACTATCATTATAATCTAAGTTTACTCCTGAAACAGATAAATTTGAAACACTTGCTGTAGGATACAACAAAGTATTGTCATAAGCCGAAATGTTTCTATTGCCACTCGATGCCGCATTCCATTTTACTAAGTCAACCTGACTAATTCCAATAAAAGGTAAAAATAAAAATAAAAGTAAAGTTTTTTTCATGTTAAATGTTTTCTATCAGATTGTTATGCTGGCATAATAAAATTGACCGAGCAAAGATAGATACATCTACGTGTTTGTATTATGAAGAGATTTCAGAAGGGCTGAATAATCGTTGAAATGTTAAAAAAGTCGTTGAACTGCATCAAAAAAAATGCCTATTTATGTTATTTCCTATAAAATCATAAAGTTAAAAATAAGAAAAATCGCTAATATATCAATAAATTGACGACTAATTTTAAACCGATTATCAAAAAAACGTCTAGTATCTTGAATTATCCGCAAAATAGTGATTTTCTGACATTTACAAATTTTCTGAAAATTATAGGTTTTTTACGCTTGTTGCAAGAAATGCAAAAGTGATTTTACGTACAACTTTTTAATTTGAGAACTACTCCAGATTTTTTTCCAATTCCTTAACTTTTTCGTAAACCAGATTACTTTCAAATCCTCTTCTTAAAAGATAGTCGCAAAATTTCTTTCTCTTTTTTAAGCTGTTTTTTTCCTGAATACTATTCCAGAGTCTTTCAGAAAGTTGCTCAAAGGTGTTTTCATATTCTTCAGCAGAAATTTCCTTAAGTGCCAAAGTTATATTTGTCGAAGAAATTTTTCTGAGTTTTAGTTCGTTTGTAATTCTGATTTTCCCCCAATGTTTTATACGATGTTTTCCCCTGGCGAAACTGCAGGCAAAACGGGTTTCATTTAGAAAATTTTCCTGTATTAAGTGCACAATAATGGCATCACGTTCCTCGGCTGTCATTTGCAAGTCATATAATTTTGAAGTTACTTCTGTATGGCATCTTTCCTGATAGGCACAAAAGTGTTCCATTTTTTGTATAGCTTCCTTTATTGTCATGACTTTTAGATTAATAGAGGTTCATAATTTATTGCTAATTATTTACAAAAAGTAAGAACTTAGCGCTAAAGAGATACTTTTTTAAGAAAACAAAGATAGATAATTTTCAAATATGTAATTTTTGTAAGTAAATTTTACTTTTATTTAAATAAAAAGCTTTATTTCAGTAACTTAGTTATAATGCGTTTTTAAGAGAAAAAATGTATAGTATAAATTTCCAATCTCTATAATTTTTTCCCTTAAAGATAGTACAAGCCAATTATTGTTTAAATCTTAAATACCACGATTATGAAGCTAAAATTATCTTTATTATTGTTTATTATCTACATTTCGATGTGGGCCCAGCAAAGAACACATCAATTTCCTGTAAGTGGCTCTTTATATGTCCCAGCAGGAATTACAACCATAAATGCCAAAGCTTGGGGAGGCGGTGGCGCCGGAGGTGCAGCTAATACACCAGACATAGCCACAGGTAGAGGTGGTGCTGGTGGAGGAGCTGGTGCATATGTTACTGGTACAATTACAGTAGCACCTGGAACAACAATAAATACCGTTGTTGCATTACAGACAGCTGGCTCAACCGGTAATGGTGCGAACGGTGGATTTTCTACTATAACAAATTTTACAAATGTTATCTATGCTGCCGGAGGTACTGGAGGAGCGGCTAATACAACAGGAAATACACCTGCCGGAGGTGCTGGGGGTACTGTTGCAGGGTCATTTGGTACTACTAGAACAGCTGGGGGTAATGGGAATAATGGAGCAACTTCTGCTTTAGCCCTTTTGTTTTCATCTGGTGCCGGAGGAAATGCACCAAATTCTGCTGGCGGCGGCGGGACTGGAGGAGCTGGTATTGTAAGCGCAATTGGAGGAGTTAATGGTCCAGGAAATCCCGGTAATCCATTTGGCGGTGGCGGTAGCGGTGGAATTCATACCAACCCTAGTTCAAGTACTATCTATAACGGAGGTGCCGGAGCTCGTGGACATATAATTCTCGACTATACTTGTAATACATATAGTATAACTGGAACTGCAGCGGCTAATACCTGTATTACAGCAGGAACTACTACAGTAACTCTTACTTCATCAGCTGCAAATTTACCCGTAGGAACTTATACAGTAACATATAGTCGAAGTAACCCATCTGCAACCTTACAAACTGCGACAATGACAGTAAGTACTGCGGGAACAGGAACTTTTACAGCCACAGGATTTACAAATGTTGGTACAAGTACAGTAACCATTACCAATTTGGCGTCTGGAGATTGTACATATGCTGTTACAACAGGGAATGTATCTAATGCATTTACTATTTCGCCTGCGTCTGTTGGAGGATCTGTAACTCCGGATAGAACAATTTGCAGCGGTTTTACAAGCGGAGTTTTAACCTTAGCGGGTCACACAGGAACTGTTTTAAGATGGGAATCTTCAGTAAATCCATTTTCAACATGGACACCTATTGCAAATACAACAACAACTTATACTTCGGGAGCACTTACTCAAACCACTCGATTTAGAGCTGTTGTACAGAGTGGTACATGTGTTTCTGAAAATTCAAGTTTTGCAACAGTAACCGTAAATCCTCTGCCAGCAATTACGCTTGGCACCGTTGTGCCTGTTTGTACAAGTCCGAATGCTCAAAACACAACTTTAGCTTATTCTGGGGCTGTAAATTCGCCCACAAATTATAGCATTGTTTGGAATACTTCTCCAACAAATACTTTTGCGGCGGTTAACGATGCAACGTTATCCGGAGGTTCAATTTCAATTGTTGTACCAGCAGCTACTGCTCCCGGAACTTACACCGGAACAGTGACCGTTAGAAATGCAAATTGTACTGCGAGTCCTGTTTTACCGTTTAGCGTAGTGGTAAATCCTCTGCCAACAATTACGCTTGGTGCTGTTGCGCCTATTTGTACAAGTGGCAACGCACAAAACACAACATTAGCATATACGGCAACAACAAATTCTCCAACAACTTATAGTATTACTTGGAATGCTTCTCCTGCTAATAATTTTGCAGCTGTAACCAATGTTGCTTTGCCGGCAACTCCAATTTCTATTGCTGTACCGGGAGAAACTGCTGCTGGAACTTATACTGGAACATTGACCGTTCGTAATGCAAATAGTTGCACTGCAAGTCCTGGCGTACCTTTTAGTGTAGTCGTTAATCCTTTGCCAACAATTTCACTTGGGACCGTTGCGCCTGTTTGCGCAAGTGCAAATCTCCAAAATACAACTTTAACTTATTTGGGAACAACAAACTCAACTACCAATTACAGCATTACTTGGAATTCTTCTCCCGCTAATAATTTTGCAGCTGTAACAAATGCTGCTTTACCTGCAAGTCCAATTTCTATAACTGTGCCTGCAGGAACTGCTGCAGGAACTTACACTGGAACAATAACGGTGTCTAATGCAAATTCTTGTGTTTCAATGGCGGGAGTACCATTTAGTGTAATTGTAAATCCTTTGCCAACAATTACGCTGGGTCCTGTTGCGGCCGTCTGTGCAAGTGCAAGTGCTCAAAACACCACTATAGCTTATAGCGGAACAACCAATTCAGCAACAACATACAGTATTACATGGAGCCCTTCTCCCATGAATAATTTTGTACCAATCACAAATAATGCATTGCCTTCAAGCCCAATTATAATTTCAGTTCCTGCGGGAACGCTTGCGGGAACTTACAACGGAACTTTGACGGTAACAAATCCAAATTCGTGTACTTCTAATCCCGGAGTGAATTTTAATGTGGTAGTATATCCACTTCCTCCTTCTCCAGTGATTGGAACAGTTACTCCCGCAACATGTCTTGTTGCTACAGGTAGCGTAGCTTTAAGCGGATTGCCGTCGGGAGGAGTATTAACGCGATATCCTGGAGCAATTGTAGAATCTTACACAGGAAACACAGCTACTATTTCGGGGCTTTCGCCTAATACATACAGTTTTACAGTAAGTAACGCAACCTGTACTTCTTTGTCTACCAACGTCATAATACCAGGAGTAATTACAAATACTTATACTACTTCGTGGTCTAACGGAACACCTACAGAAGATCAGAATATCGTTTTTGCAGGAAATTTTGTTTCAGCCGGTGGTGGTGCCGGAGATATCAGAGCTTGTAGCTGTACTGTAAATTCAGGAGTAAGTATTACAATTCAATCTCTGGATACCTTAACATTAACTAATTCATTATCAAATAATGGAGGAAGTTTAACCTTTGAAAATAATTCAAGCTTAATACAAATAACAAATGCTGTTAATACTGGAGACATTACTTATAAACGTATTACTACTCCAATTGTTAGAGGCGATTTTGTGTACTGGTCAACACCAGTAAATCCGCAAAGACTTATTGATGTTTCTCCACTGACTTTAAATGATAAATATATGGGATATAATGGCACAAATTGGGTTATTACTTCTCCTACAAGTAACATGATGGTTGGTAAAGGATATATTATTCGCGCTCCGCAAACTTATTCGCTTACTGATAAAGCACTTTACCAAGCTTCTTTTACTGGACAACCAAATAATGGTGATTTGTTTGGAGAAACTGTAGCGGCGGGTAAATTTTATTTGATAGGAAACCCTTATCCATCTGCACTGGATGCAAATTTATTTCTTGTAGCCAATTCTTTTTTGAACGGAACTCTTTACTTCTGGACACATAACACTTCTGTAGATTTAGTGGGCGCCTATCGTTACACCTCTGCAGATTATGCCAGTTATAATTTGACGGGTGGCGTTGCTACCGGAAAAGCCGCACCAACTGGAACTCCTGATAATAACAACAGTATTCCAACAGGTAAAATAGCTGCCGGACAATCCTTTTTTGCAACTACTAATAATTCCGGAACCGTTGCATTTATCAATGAAATGCGATCTGGAGGAGTTGACAATAGTCAGTTTTTTAAAACCGAAAATACAGATAATGCGGCAATTGTCGAGAAACATCGTGTTTGGTTAAATATGACAAATAGTGAGGGAGCTTTTAAACAAACACTGATTGGTTATGTGGAAGGTGCTACTAATAATTTTGAAAACAAATACGATGGTGTAACTTTTGATGGGAATCCATATTTGGATTTTTACAGCATTGGAAGCGATAATAGATATGTGATTCAGGGTCGTGCTTTGCCATTTAAAGATAATGATATAGTTCCACTAGGTTACAGAAGTACAATTAACGGCGATTTTACAATTTCGATAGATCATGCAGATGGTAATTTAACAAATCATGCTATTTATCTGGAAGACAAAGTCACAAAAACAATTCATAATTTGCAGACTGGACATTATACCTTTTCAACATCGACAGGAACTTTTACAGATCGTTTTGTATTGACTTATGCAAACAAAACATTAGGTACGGGGGAATTTGATATGAATGATAAAAATGTTATAGTAGCCGTTCAAAATAAAGTAATTACGATAACATCAAACGCCGAAAAAATAGATACGGTTTATATCTATGATTTCTCAGGAAAATTAATTTATAAGTCAACCAATGTTTCGGATACATCTTTAAAAATTGACAACTTAAAAATTTCTGATCAGGTTTTATTGGTCAAAGTAATTTTAGATACTAATGCTACAAAAACCTATAAAATAGTCTTCTAAAAAAGTAAGAACGAAAATGTAAAAAAAGCCCACTTGAAAGTAACAAGTGGGCTTTTTTGTGGGAAAAAATAAATGAAAATACTGTTAAGAAAATACTGATTTTTATTTTGAAAGATTTTTCTTTAACATTAAAAGACGTGTTTATTACACATTTATTATTTTTCGTGAGAAAAGTTAATTTTTAAAATCAAATTACTTGTAAGAAACTGATTTTTATACTTTATTTGGATTAGAATAATCTTAAAAGGAATATTTTATTTTATAAAGTTATGATATTTAAATAGTTACATTTTTTTAAAAGTTATATTGGTTTTGGGAAATTTATTTAAAAAATTTCATTTGTAAATAAAAGCTTTCAAAATGTTAAAGTTTTTTTTAACACTATAATAATAAAACCATTTATTTCAAAAAATCGTAATTGATTAAATATCAATGTTTTTTTTAAAAGAATACTGATAAGTTTTTCGAAAATATAATCACAAATACCACTACATTATGATTAGAAAATTACTTTTAATAGTAAAGCATTTTTTTACTACAATTTTTAATGAAAAAACTTTTATTCCTGGCGTAAAATTGCTTTGTTTGGGAATGTTTTTTGTTGCTTCGTTTGCGAACAGCCAAGTTGCAAATTACACTTTTTCACAGAGTAATGGAACTTATACAGCAATAACCGGTGCAACTGGTGCAACTAATGCCGCAACAACTTGGGATGATGGTGTCACTGCAAATAATATTCCGATTGGTTTTACATTTACTTTTAATGGAGCAAATTACACATCTTGTTCTATTAATTATGATGGTTATATAACTTTTAATGGTGCATCTGCAAATCAAAGCCGTACACCGATTTCAGGAAATTCCAATACCTATAGCGGAGCAATAAGTCCTTTTGCGTTGGATTTATTATCTGGCGGAACTTCTGATATTTCTTACAAAACAAACGGAACAACTCCAAATAGAACTTTTATTGTTGAATGGAAAAATGCTAAAAGATTTAATGGAGGCGCAAGAGATGGTAGTTTAAATTTCCAAATTGTATTAAATGAATCAACAAATATTGTACAGGTTATTTATGGTACTTGTACAACTAACACGGATTCTTTAGCAGCAGAAGTTGGTTTACGAGGTGCTTCAAATGGCGATTATAATAACAGATCTGTTACCACAAGCGGTAGTACTAATAGCTGGTCGACATCTGTAGCTGGTATAACTAATGGGGCAACATGTAGTAATAATTCAACTAGATTACCAGCAAGCGGATTAACTTTTACCTGGACTCCAGGATTATGCTCTTTTAGTAATTTTGGTACCGTAACACAAATTACTAACGTGAAATTTAATTCGTTAGATAATACAAGTACAGGAACAACATCATATGAAAATTTCACAGGCTTAACTCCAACTACAGTTTACAGAGATCAAAGTTATTCTCTAAATGTAAAAGGAAATACCGGTGGAAATGTAAATTATTATTACACAGCTTTTTTTGATTGGAACCAGGATGGTGATTTTTTAGATGCTGGTGAGTACACTGTTATTGGAACTTTTAGAAATTCTCCTGCAACAAATGTAGTTGCGTCAGTTTTTGTTAAAATTCCAAATACTGCAAATTTAGGAAACACAAAAATGCGAATTATTGGGCATCTTGGAAGTTATAATACAACTCCATGTGCTGCCTCTGACTCTAACAATGCAGGACAGGTTGAGGACTATACGATTACCGTTGGTGCTACGTGCACTGCTACACCTTCGCCGGGAGGCACTAATTCAACTGCAAACCCAGTTTGCTCTACTACGCCTTTTACTTTATCATTGGCTAATGAAACTTTAGGCGCTCCAACTTATCAATGGCAGACTTCTATTAATGGAACAGATTGGGTAAACGCTACACCATCTCAACCTGCCTTTTTTTCTTCTGATTTTTCTACTCCGCAAGCAGCAAATTCAACAGTTGGAGTTGAAAGTGTTTCAGGTCTTGATGCTAAAATAGCTGGAGGAGTGTTAATATTAACTGATATAACCGAAACAGGACATCAAAGTGGTTATTTTATTAATAAAAGCCTAGGTAGCAATGTGAATGCCTTTACTGCAAGCTTTGATTATAAAATTTGGACAGGTCCTACTGACGGTGCAGATGGTATGAGTTTGAGTTATGGGGGAGGATTTGTAAATAGTAATGGTGGAGGTGAAAATGGGGAAGGAAATGGTCTTATTTTAAAATTAGACACTTATGATAATGATCAGGTAGCCGTAGGTGGTCGAATTCGAATTGATTATGGAGGAAATGCAATTTTTGCAACTGCAATTGGAGCAATTGTTCTTAGGGATTTAAATTATAGAAATATAACTTTAACTGTTGATAATAATGGTTATTTATCTCTTACCTTAGCAGGAACTCCTATTGTTAGCAACCTTCTATTGCCTGGTTATACAAGTACAGATAAATCAACATGGAAGTTTAAATTTTCGGCTAGAACAGGTGGAAATAAGGATCAGCATAGTATAGATAATTTAACTATAAAATATCTTGATGTTAGTGCTAATAAATCTATTTATACTACTAGCCAAACTGTTCCTACTTATTATCGAGCATTAGTTACATGCGGATCTAATACTACTCCATCAACAGGTGTTTTGGTTAACATGATTTCTGCAGTAATTGCACCGCAAACGGCGTCAATCTGTAGTGCTGTTGGTTTTACCGTAAATCCAACAGGAACAATTCCAACAGGAACAACCTATAGCTGGGGAGTACCAACAGTTACGGGAGGTGCCGGAGCATTAACCGGAGGAGCAAGTGCCACAGCACAAACAAATATTACTGGAACACTTACAAATACTACTACTACAACTCAAACTGCTACTTATACAGTTACGCCAACTACATCTGGTTGTGTTGGAGCAACTTTTACAGTCACAGTCACAGTTAATCCAAAAAATACAATTACTTTAAGTTCAGGCACTGGAACTAATAATCAGACGAAATGTAATGGGACGGCTTTAACAAATATTACTTTTACAACAACAGGTGCTACAGATGCTTCAGTAACAGGATTACCAAGTGGAGTTTCTGGTTCTTGGGCAGTGAATGTGCTTACAATAAGCGGAACACCTACACAAGTAGGTTCTTTTCCATATACAGTTAACTTAATAGGAGGCTGTGGAACTGTAACTACTACAGGAACAATCACAGTAAATGCATTACCAGTTATTTCACAACAACCACAACCCCTTGAAATTTGTCAGGGACAAAATGGAAGTTTCACTATTGTAACATCGGCTTCAAGTCCAACTTATCAATGGCAATATAGCACAAGTGCGACAGGACCTTGGACAGTAACTAATGCTGCAGCTGGTGTCTCAGGACATAATACTGCAATGCTATCTCTAACAAATGTTCCGCTTAATTATTCTGGCTATTATTTACGTTGTACACTGACAAGTAATACGTGTAGCACAAGTTCAACACCGGCTTTATTAACTGTAAATCCATTACCTACTGCACCAACTCCGGGAACACCAAGTAATGTTACGTGTATTTCTACAGGAAGTGTAACATTAACTAATTTACCTGCAGGCAACTGGACATTGGTAAGAAATCCGGGAGCAGTTTCAACTACTGGTACTGGAAGTACTTATACTGTTAACGGTCTTGCTGTTGGAAACTATACCTTTACTGTAAGTAATGGTAGTTGTACATCTCCGGTATCTTCGATTGTTCCAATTGGCGACCAATCTTCGACGACTTGGAATGTAGGTACAGGATGGTCAGCTGGCCCACCTAATAATTCAAAAGCCGCCATCATCAATGGCGCCTTTACAGTATCTTCAGATTTAACAGCCTGTTCACTTACGATTAATCCGGGAATAGCAATTTCAGTTCCTTCAAATTATACCATAACGGTTGTAAATGCGCTTACCGTTACTCCATCAGCATCGCTTACATTCGAGAACCATTCAAGTCTGGTTCAGGTAAATGACAATGCCGTAAATTCAGGAAGCATAACCTACAAACGTATTGCCCCACAAATCCGTCTGGCTGATTTCGTGTATTGGTCAACACCGGTAAGCCCTCAAAAGCTTGTGGATGTTTCCAGTCTGACCTTGTCTGATAAATACATGGGATACAATGGTACCAATTGGGTAGTAACCAATAAGAACTCCAATATGGTGGTGGGTAAAGGATATATCATTCGCGGACCACAAACCTATTCAACGACAGTAAAACAAGATTTTCCGGCTGAATTTAAAGGAGTGCCCAACAATGGAATCATTTCAGGTGAGACACTAGTGAACAATAAATATTATCTGATCGGAAATCCATATCCGTCTGCCTTAAATGCAAAAAAGTTTTTAGATGATAATTCACTTCTTTTAAAGGGAACTCTGTATTTCTGGACACACAATACACCTGTGGTCTTAGGAGGCGCATACAGATACACTTCAGACGATTATGCAACGTACAATTTAACGGGAAGCACAATTGTTCGCACTCCGGCCATTAGCGGAAACACCCCGGGAAACACTCCGGTGGCTCCAACAGGATATATAGGGGCGGGACAATCCTTCTTTGCACTTTCCAAAAGTGCGGGAACCGTAACCTTTAACAATGGCATGCGAGCTGGCCTTACTGCAGCAGAAAATACCCAGTTTTTCAAATCCGCTTCAAAAGAAGCCGATTATGAAAAACACCGTGTGTGGTTAAATATAACCAATACCGAGGGCGCCTTCAAGCAAATGCTGGTAGGCTATATTGAAGGGGCAACCAATGAATACGAGGACAGATATGACGGGGGAAGCTTTAATGCAAATCCATACATTGATTTCTACAGCATTGGCAATGGCAGGAAATATACCATCCAGGGACGTGCTTTGCCTTTTGAGGATACCGATGAGGTTCCTTTGGGATACAGCACTACCATAACAGGAAACTTCACGATTGCTATTGATCAGGTGGATGGCAATCTTACCAGGCAGGCGATTTACCTGGAAGACAAGAAAACAAACGTCATCCATGATTTAAAAGCAGGCGATTATACTTTTACAACCGAAAAAGGAACTTATGCCGATCGTTTTGTACTTCGTTACACGAGCAAAACACTGGGAACAGGGGATTTTGAAAACACCCAAAACGGACTTTTGGTTTCTGTAAAAGAAAAAACCATCAAGGTGACTTCTTCTCAGGAAAACATTAAGGAAGTAACCATTTTTGATGTATCGGGTAAACTGCTTTACAACAAAAAGAAAGTGGGCAGCACAGAACTTCAGATTCAAAACCTGCCATCAGCAAATCAGGTACTGCTGGTAAAGGTGACTCTTGAAAATGACTTTACAACAACTAAAAAAATCATTTTTAACTAACCGGTAATAATCAAAAAAACCATAAAAAAATCCATTCCGTAATGCGGAATGGATTTTTTTTATGACTAAAATATATTGATAAGCTACGCTTTTTCAATCAAAATACTAACTGCATTTCCTCCAAAACCAACGGCATTAATCAATACTTTTTTAATGGATTTTGTTTGATTCTGTTTTTCTGAAAAAGGAACATTAACGAAAGTATTGTTTTGTATCATCAAAAGCGCCAGTTCCAAACTCAATATTCCAGATGCCCCAAAAGTGTGTCCAATTTTCCATTTGTTAGTGGTTAATAAAGGTAATTTGGAGCCAAAAACTTTTTCAATAGCGCGTAATTCTGTTAAATCTCCTTTTATAGTTCCGGGTGCATGCATTACAATAACATCAATATCATCCAGGTCTTCATCCTTTAGAGCCATTTTCATCGATTTTTGGAAACAATCTGCTTCTGCAGAAATCGAAATATTATGTTCTAAAATTTCGGTTGCATAACCTACTCCAGTAACATACGCAATTGCATTTTCTGTCTCTCCAGCCTCTAAACAACAAACTGCGGCGCCTTCTCCCAACACCATGGTGTTTTGTGTTTTTTCAAAATCAAAAGCACGATTAGGCCAAGATTCGTTTGTCTGGTCAATACGGGAGTATATTTTTAAAGCACGCATTTGAGCAATAGTAAAATCGGTTAACGGTGCTTCACTTCCTCCTACTAAAAACTTATCGGCCATTCCTGATTTCAGCCATGCTACTCCATTTAATAAGGCATGAAGTGCCGTAGAACAAGTAATAGAATGCGAAATTTCCGGACCAACGCTTTGTAGATCGTGTGCAATCCATGATGAAATATTACCTAACGTAGTGGTTGGCGAAGCTAAAGTTTGTGCTTTGCCAGTATCAATATATTCTTTATAATGTCTTTCGAATAAATCAGTTGCTCCCCGAGAAGAGCCAATATTGATTCCGAAAACATCACTTTCTTTCCAGCCTGCTTGCTCAATTGCTTTTCGAGAAGCTGCCAAAGCAAACAAAACAGAATCATCCAGAAATTTATATTTAGTATCTGATTCTCTTAAGTCGGCAACTATTTGTTTTGACTCTGGCTCCAGAGCCGCTACAGATGTTTCTTGCTGATCTAAAAACTGTTTCGAAAAACAGTGTTTATTATCAAGATATTTTTTCCATATCGCATTAGCATTATTTCCCAAAGGAGAAATAGAAGAAAAGGCTGTTATGGAGATTTTTTGTGTATTCAAAATATGTAATTTAACCGCAAAGTTTGCAAAAGATTACGCAAAGCCCGCAAAGTTTATGAATTAAGTTAAACCATTTCGATAGCTTCTTCAATAATAGAATATACTTTTTGAAGCTGATCATTTGTCATAATATAAGGAGGCAAAATATAAACGATATTACCAACAGGACGCAATATAACTCCTTTATCAATAAAAAAATTATACAATTTTGTACGCATGGACCCGTAATAACTTTCTTCAGAATCTGATTTAATTTCAACAGCAAAAATAACACCCAAAGTTCTTGCTGTGATTACTTTAGAATGCTTTTCAATTTTCTTTTGAAAGTTCAAATGGCTTGTATTTATTCTGTCAATATTAGCCTGCATTTCCGGAGTCTGCAATAAATCGATACTGGCCAAAGCTGCTGCACAACCTGTAGGATTTGCCGTAAAAGTATGTCCGTGAAATAATGCCTTATTAATATCATCATCATAAAAAGCATCAAAAACTTCTTGGGTAAAAGTTGTAATCGCCATAGGGATTGTTCCTCCCGTTAAGGCTTTAGACAAACAAATCATATCCGGCTGTTCAGAAACATAATCCATTGCAAAGGTTTTTCCAGTTTTGCCAAAGCCTGTCATTACTTCATCGGCAATCGTCAGGACATTGTTTTCTTTACAAATCTGAATCAGTTTTGCTAGTGCTTCCGGTTCATACATTACCATTCCGGCTGCACCTTGTACCAAAGGTTCAAAAATAAATGCTGCGCAATTATGATTTTCAATTACATTTTTGAGCGCGTCAAAACTTTCCTGCTCCTGCCCTTTTACAGGAACTGGGATTCTCACAACATCAATAAACATTCCCTGAAATGCCTGAGTATAAAATGAAATTCCGCTTGCTGCCATTGCTGCAAAAGTATCGCCATGAAAAGCGTTTTCGAAAGCAATAATTGTAGTTCGTTTTTCAGTTTTATTAAAAAAATATTGAAGTGCCACTTTTATCGCTACTTCAACGGCCGTAGAACCATTATCTGAAAAGAAGATTTTTTGCTGATTTTCAGGTAAAATTTCCATCAGCTTTTCAGCAACTTTTATGGCTGGTTCGTGTGTAAAACCTCCAAACAAAACGTGCTCTAAAGTAGTTAATTGCTTGTAAATAGCGTCTGCAATAAATTTATTACTGTGCCCAAAGGGATTTACCCACCAGGAAGCGATTGCATCAATATATTCTTTATTGTTTTCGTCCCAAAGTAATGCGCCTTCTCCTCTTGAAATCACAATTGGAGTTTGTGCCGTTTTATGTTGTGTATAGGGGTGCCAAAGATATTGGCCGTCTTTTTCTGTTAATGTCATTTTTAGAAAATAGAGTATAGAACATAGAAAAAAGACTATGCAACTATAGTTTTGACAAAGATAAGAAGTCTATTTTCTATATTCTATATTCTTTGCTCTATAAATTCAACAGATTGTCCCGGAACAAATCGGCGTATTCGCGAATTACATTTTGATCGAAGTATGGTTCTTCGTCAATTCTTCCAATACATTTAATTTTGGTTTTATTCAGAATTAAACTTTCGGTCGATTCGTTTTCGCTTCCGCTAAAGATAATTCCGGCAACTTCAAAACCTCGATTTCGAATGGCTTCAATCGTCAGTAAAGTATGATTTATACTTCCCAAATAATGTCTTGAAACTACGATCACTTTATAATTGGGCTGAATCAAATCGATAATTGAATCTTCTTCATTTAACGGAACAAAAATTCCGCCGGCACCTTCAATAACCAAATGATTGTCTGTTTTTGGTTCCTGAATTTGATTCAAGTCGATTCTAATGCCATCAATTTCAGCAGCTAAATGCGGACTTGCAGGCGTATTTAATTGATAAGAGTTGGGATAGAATTGGGATTTGGAATTTGAAATTTGAGATTTAACTTTGTGACTATCAGAGTTATCTAAATCTCCTGCCTGAACAGGTTTCCAATAATCTGCTTCGAGAGCTTCAACAACAATTGCCGAAGTTATGGTTTTACCAACATCGGTAGAAATACCAGTTATAAATAGTTTCATTTACTTAAATTCAAATTTACAGTTATTGCATTTGTATCTGTATCTGGAATAAATAGGTATCAAAACAAAAATCAATGAAAATATAAAAGCTAAAAGTGTTTTTAAATCTTTCACAGAGGTTACCATTTCAACTTCTTCAGCACCACAATTTGGGCATTCTATTAAATGATTATTTTCATCAATTGAATATTGATTAATTGCTGATAAAATTTTATTGGCTTTTTCAAAATCTTCGCTTTTAACAAAAACCTTTACACCACCAACTGCATTGCTCCAAAGTGGATTTGAATCAACTGTATTAGTATCACGCAAATAAACTTCAATTCCTTCAGATTCTAATTTCCCGCTAAAAATTTGTGCTTCAGATGAATATTGATAACTTCGAACTAACCTAAAATTTTCTTCCATATTATTAAAATACAAAGTTAGCCAATAAGCCCAAAACAGCATTGATTTCTTCTTCTGAATTATAATTGTGAATACAAAAACGCAAACGCTCCTGACCTTCCGGAACAGTTGGCGATAATATTGGCTTTACATCAAAGCCTTTATCCTGAAGCTGTTGTGCCAATTGTTTCACATTTTGATTTCCAGGAATTATTGCCGAATGAATGGATGACTTGCTTCGAACAAACATTGGCTTTAATCCTAATAAATTCTTTTGCTGATTAAAAAATACAATATTCTGACGCAGTTTTTCTATTGCTTCCTTTTCAATTTCTAAATGTTGGTAAGCCGTAAGAATTGTAATTACCGAATGAGGCGATAATCCAGTGGTGTAGACAAAACTTCTGGCAAAATTGACCAGGTATTCTTTAAGATCAGAACTTCCCAAAACTGCTGCTCCGTGACAGCCAAGACCTTTTCCAAAAGTCATTATACGTGCAAAAATGCGATTGTGCAGGTTTAAATATTGCGCTAATCCTTCACCTTTTTCTCCAAAAACTCCTAAAGTGTGCGCTTCATCTACAATTAAATAACAATTATATTTTTCAGAAAGCAAAACTAATTCCTCCAAATTTGGACTATCACCATCCATAGAAAAAACAGTTTCTGTCACAATGTAAATATTTGTATCAGGAAACTTCTGGATCAGGTGTTCTAAATCTTCAAAATCATTGTGATTAAATTTATATGATTTAGCATTCGACATTGTGATTCCGTCTCTAATCGAAGCATGACTTAATTCGTCGTATAGAATGACATCATTTCGTTGCGGTATAGCGCTAAAAAAACCAACATTGGCATCGTAACCCGAATTAAAGATTAAAGCTGCTTCAGCCTCATGAAATTGAGCAATAAAAGCTTCTGCATTTTGGTATGCATCATGATTGCCAGAAATCAACCTGGAACCTGTGGCGCCATTTTGTATAATTTCGTTTTCAACCAAATAATGATGTGCTTGTTTGAAAATGGTTTCAGATTTTGAAAATCCAATATAATCATTAGAAGAGAAATCGACAAGATTATTAAAATTTGGCAATTTTCTAAGCGAATTATTTTGCTTTCTATTTTCTAATTTCTGTGTGAGGTTTTCCGGTAATTTCATAAAAGCAAAGTTATGAATTTGATCCCATAATAAATAAGCAGCGGTCTTTTATCGCCAATTGCCTGCATCTAATGTTTATTAATTAGTTGTAATGGAGATTTTTTAATGAATTTATAATTAATAATTTGATTAACCATAAATTTTGAAACATCACCCGCATTTATTTTGCTTATTCTATTCTTATCTAAACAAAAAAAGCCAGACATTGCTGTCTGGCTTTCCATTTATTTTGAAATTGTCTTAATCAACTAAAACAATTACTTTATTGTCTTTCATCTCGATTGTACCTGATGTGATCTCTAATGTATAGGTCTGTTCATTTACTTTCGTGAATTTGCTCGCTACCTCTTTAGAAAAATCAAATTTCGGAGCTGCAATTTTTATAGTGCCCTTTTCCAGAATAGAAACTATAGGAGCGTGATTATTCAATATTTGAAAGCTTCCATCAACTCCTGGTAATGTAACCGAAGTTACTACTCCTGAAAATAATTTTGCTTCTGGTGATACTATTTCTAAAATCATAATTTTTTTAGTTAATAGTTGATGGTTGATGGTTGATGGTTGTTTTCTAACAACTGACAACTAACAACTAACAACCAATATTAAGCTTCAGCTAACATTTTTTCTCCAGCTTCGATAGCATCCTGAATAGAACCCTTCAAGTTGAAAGCTGCTTCAGGAAGATGATCTAATTCACCGTCGATAATCATGTTGAATCCTTTGATAGTATCTTTAATATCAACCAAAACTCCAGGAATACCTGTAAATTGCTCTGCTACGTGGAAAGGTTGAGATAAGAAACGTTGAACACGACGTGCTCTGGATACAGATAATTTATCCTCTTCAGATAATTCTTCCATACCAAGAATCGCGATAATATCCTGCAATTGTTTGTATTTTTGAAGAATCTCTTTTACTCTTTGCGCACAGTCATAATGCTCAGCTCCTAAAATTTGAGGAGTCAAAATTCTTGAAGTAGAATCTAACGGGTCAACCGCTGGATAAATACCTAACTCAGCAATTTTACGAGACAATACAGTTGTAGCATCTAAGTGAGCAAACGTTGTTGCC
>Ga0247813_10001119_pt1 | contig 21308 bp, 18 predicted proteins | sample UWRJL169409C1_FD_180719 | JGI IMG/M metagenome (GOLD analysis project Ga0247813, IMG submission 180719) | Plant litter microbial communities from Arlington Agricultural Research Station in Wisconsin, United States - UWRJ-L169-409C-1 | ecosystem: Environmental > Terrestrial > Plant litter >...
TGAATCTATGACTAAAACTGCTCAATCGGTATGGGAAAACTGTTTGTCCTTTATAAAAGACAATATTCAAGATCAAGCCTATAAAACTTGGTTCGAACCAATCAAATCAGTTGAGCTAACCGACAACGCGTTATATATTCAAGTACCAAGTAAATTTTTCTACGAATGGTTAGAAGAACACTACGTAAAATTATTGAAAGTTGCGCTTACCAAAGAACTGGGAAAAAACGCAAAGTTACTCTATAAAATTAAAATGGAGAACACTTATGGAAATAAACAGCCTTTTACCGAGCAGCTGCCAAGTTCCAACAGAGTTCCTATGAAACCGCAAGAGGTTGATGCTCCGTTTAAAAACCTGAATCCTGAACTTAAGAATCCTTTTGTAATTCCGGGAATCCGAAATTTAAAAATTGAATCTCAGTTAAATCCTAATTATAGTTTTGACAATTTCCTTGAAGGAGACTCTAACCGTTTAGCTCGTTCTGCAGGTATGGCAGTTGCCAATAAGCCTGGAGGAACATCATTTAACCCTTTATTGATTTTTGGTGGAGTTGGTTTAGGGAAAACACACTTGGCACATGCTATTGGTGTCGAAGTAAAAGACAAATATCCTGAAAAAACGGTTTTATATATTTCTGCCGAGATTTTCACACAACAATATATTGATTCGGTTAAAAAGAATAATCGTAATGATTTCATTCACTTTTACCAATTAATCGACGTTTTGATTATTGATGATGTTCAGTTTTTATCTGGAAAATCAGGAACTCAGGACGTATTTTTCCATATTTTCAATTATTTGCACCAAAATGGAAAGCAGGTAATTTTGACTTCGGACAAAGCTCCTGTTGACATGCAGGATATCGAACAACGTTTGTTATCCCGTTTTAAATGGGGATTATCTGCTGAATTGCACCAGCCAGATTACGAAACCAGAATTTCGATCTTAAAAAATATTCTATATCGTGACGGTGTTGAGATGCCGGAAGATATTATTGAATATGTTGCCCGCAACATTAAATCGAATGTGAGAGAACTTGAAGGCGCAATCATTTCGCTAATCGCACAATCTTCTTTCAACAAAAAAGAAGTTACGATCGAATTAGCAAAAAGCGTTGTAGAGAAATTCGTTAAAAACGTAAAGAGAGAAATCTCTATCGATTATATTCAAAAAATTGTGTCTGATTATTTCCAGTTGGATATTGAAACACTTCAATCTAAAACCAGAAAGAGGCACGTGGTTCAGGCAAGACAATTGGCGATGTTTTTTGCAAAGAAATTTACTAAAGCTTCTTTGGCAAACATTGGTTCACAAATTGGAGATCGCGATCACGCTACTGTTTTGCACGCCTGTAAAACTGTTGACAATTTAGTTTCTACAGACAAACAATTCAAGAAATTTGTCGAAGACATCAACAAAAAACTAACGCTATAAACGCGAATCATGCCAGTAAAAATTTTAATGGTTTGCTTGGGAAATATTTGCAGATCACCTTTAGCCGAAGGTATTTTAGCATCAAAATTACCTAAAAACTTTATAGTTGATTCTGCAGGAACCGGATCATGGCACGTGGGTCATTCACCTGACAAACGTTCGATTGCAGTAGCCCAAAAAAACGGATTATGCATTGACAATCAAAAAGGCAGACAATTTAAAACAGCTGATTTTGATGAATTTGATTATATCTATGTTATGGATAGTTCAAATTACAGAGATGTCATTCAGCTAGCCAAAACTCCGGAACACAAAAACAAAGTGCATCTTATTCTAAACGAATTATTTCCGGATGAAAATGTTGATGTTCCAGATCCTTATTACGGAGCTGTAAATGGTTTCGACAACGTTTATCAAATGCTGGACGAAGCTGCCGAAATAATCGCAAAAAAACTTATCGAAAAACACTCATAATTTTAATGTATTTTAATTACTTAACTGATAATTGAAGTACATTTTTCTTTTAATATTAAACCATCACAAATGAAACTTCTAGGAAAATTATATTTAATTCCAACCACAATGGGCGAAAGCGATCCGATGGATGTTTTGCCACAAACCGTAAAAAGAAGTATCGATTTTATAGATCATTATATTGTTGAAAACGAGAAAACGGCCAGAAAATCAATAAAAGCAGTTTCTCCTGAGAAAAAGCAATCAGAACTTATACTTTTTACTCTTAATAAACGAACAGAACCAAGCGAACATTTAGACTTTATAAAACCTTTATTAGAAGGAAAAAATGTCGGATTAATGAGCGAAGCGGGTTGTCCGGGCGTTGCAGATCCGGGTGCTGTAATTGTAAAATTGGCACACGAAAAAGGAATTCAGGTTGTACCTTTAGTAGGACCATCTTCTATTTTATTAGCGATGATGGCTTCTGGAATGAACGGTCAGAGTTTTACTTTCAATGGCTATTTGCCAATTGATAAAGACGAGAAAAAATCGGCTTTAAAACATTTTGAAAAATTATCTCAGGATAAAAATCAATCTCAAATTTTTATTGAAACACCTTATAGAAATAATAAATTAGTTGAAGATATTCTACAAATCGTAAATCCTTCAACTCATTTATGTATTGCTACAGATATCACGTTGCCAACAGAATTTATTAAAACCATGCGAGTTGCAGATTGGAAAAAATTAAAAGTTGATTTGCATAATCGACCTACGATTTTTATTATTCATAAAATGTAAACTAACTTTAAGACCATCATAATGAAAAAGTTTCTATTACTAATTTTGATTTGTTTTACTCAAAATATGTTTTCCCAAGACAACTATGTTCCTAAAGAAAATTTAAGCAATGATGAAAACAAAGTTTACAATACTGTAGGAATAGATCTAGCACCTGAATTTATAGGAGGAATTAATAACTTTTATAAATTCATTTCTCAAAATTACAAAGTTCCAAAAGAAAAACCTGCTTCTGTAAAAGGAAAAGTCTTTGCAAGTTTTGTTATTGAAAAAGACGGTTCATTAAACGATATAAAGATACATAAAGACATAGGTTATGGCACAGGCGAGGAAGCTATTCGGGTTTTAAAACTATGTCCTAAATGGAATCCCGGAAAGCTAAAAGACAAAGAAGTAAGAGTATTTTATGCTATGCCAATAGCTATCAATTAGTTTTTTCTGTAATATCTCCGAAAATTCTCCCTAATCAAACTTTTCAATGAGTAAATTACCGCACATAACCACCAGCATTTTCACAGTAATGTCTAAAATGGCAGCTGAACATAATGCAATAAATCTTTCACAAGGATTTCCAAATTTTCCTGTAGACGAAAGATTAACAGATATTCTGGCAAGATTATCTAAGGAAAATGTACATCAATACACACCAATGGCCGGTTTTCCGCCTTTGATGAATCAGATTGCAAATTTAATTCAGAGTTCATACAAAAGAACCATCGTTCCTGAAACCGAAATTCTCATTACCGCAGGAGCAACTCAGGGAATTTTCACTTCGATCTTAGCTTTGGTAAAAACGGGTGATGAAGTTGTAATTCTGGATCCGAGTTATGATTCATATGAATCTCCGGTTTTATTGTGTAATGCAAATCCCGTTCGTGTAGCTTTAAATGACGATTATACACCCAATTGGGAAACTATAGAAAAAGCATGTTCATCAAAAACCAAGATGATCATCATTAATAATCCGCATAATCCAACAGGGAAAATTTTAACAGAAGCTGATTTTCTTGAACTGGAAAAATTACTTTCAAAACATCCGGACATTATTGTTTTATCTGATGAAGTTTACGAATATATTACTTTCGAAGAAAAACATATTTCGGCTCATACCAAAGATTTTCTTTTAAATCGTTGTATCATGGTTTCATCTTTCGGAAAATCATTTCATATTACAGGCTGGAAAATTGGTTACACCGTTGCGCCAGAACATCTAATGAAAGAAATCAAAAAAGTACATCAGTTTTTGGTTTTTAGCGTTAATAGTATTTCGCAAGCTGCCATAAGTGAATATTTAAATGTTGTTGATGTCAATTTGCTTGGAAAATTCTATCAGGAAAAACGCGATTATTTCCATAAATTACTTCAAAATAGCCGTTTTGAACTAAAACCTTGCGAGGGAACTTACTTTCAGGTTGCTTCTTACGCCAACATTTCAAATGAAGATGATGTTACTTTTTGTAAAAAACTAATCACAGATCATGGCGTTGCTGCAATTCCAATTTCTACTTTTTATTCTGATCATAAAGACCAAAAATTAATACGTTTTTGCTTTGCTAAAGACAATTTTACATTAGAATCTGCAGCAAAAAAATTATGTGATATATAAAGTTTATTAAAATTTTATAACATTATTATGCGTGCATCCTATTTATTTAATTAATATTGTAATAAAAAGAAAAAAATATGAGCTATACAGATAAAATGTTAAGAGATGACGCTTTAAAAGGTAAAGTCATAGTAGTAACAGGTGGCGGAAGCGGTTTAGGAAAAGCAATGACCAAATATTTCTTAGAATTAGGCGCTCAGGTAGCCATTACTTCAAGAGATTTAGAAAAGCTAAAAAATACGGCCACCGAACTTGAAACTGAAACCGGAGGAAAATGTTTACCGCTTCAATGTGACGTTCGTCATTATGAAGAAGTAGAAAATATGCTTCAGGAAGTTCTAAAAGCTTTTGGAAAAGTGGATGTTCTTTTAAACAATGCTGCCGGAAATTTCATTTCTCCAACTGAGCGTTTATCTGCAAATGCATTTGATACTGTTATAGATATCGTATTAAAAGGTTCTAAAAACTGTACGCTGGCTTTTGGGAAACACTGGATCGATACCAAACAAAAGTCTTCTACAATATTAAATATCGTTACCACTTACGCCTGGACAGGATCAGCTTATGTTGTACCAAGTGCCACTGCAAAAGCTGGAGTTTTGGCCATGACACGCAGTTTAGCAGTAGAATGGGCAAAATACGGAATCCGTTCTAACGCGATTGCACCGGGACCATTCCCAACAAAAGGAGCGTGGGACAGATTATTACCCGGAGATCTTGCCGAAAAATTTGACATGGCGAAAAAAGTACCATTGAAACGTGTAGGAGATCATCAGGAATTGGCCAATTTAGCTGCTTATTTAGTTTCTGATTTTTCTGCTTATGTAAATGGCGAAGTAATCACGATCGATGGTGGCGAATGGCTAAAAGGCGCAGGACAATTTAATTTATTAGAAGCCATTCCGGAAGAACTTTGGGACCAGCTTGAAATGATGATAAAAGCAAAAAAGAATAAATAATTACAAGTGCTTACTAAATTCAGAATATTTTTTTAAAACTATACTGATTGCACTAAATCCCGATGACATTGTTATCGGGATTTTTTATTTTTTTTTACCATATAAGTCACAATCTTTTAACCATATAAGTGATATAAGTTCAGTTAAGTAGCATTTTGTTTAAAAATCTTGTTACTTACATTTACTTATATCGCTTATATGGTTTAAATAAATAATATGTTCATTCAATTCACTTAAATTATTATTTTTGCCAAAACAAATAATAAAAAAAAATATGCTCATTATTGGAATTGCAGGAGGAACAGGAAGTGGAAAAACAACAGTAGTACATCAAATTATGAACGAATTACCAGACACTGAAGTTGGCGTAATTTCTCAGGATTCCTACTATAAAGAAACCCATAATTTGTCGTTCGACGAAAGAGCATTAATCAATTTTGATCATCCGCGCGCGATCGATTTTGAGTTATTGGTAAAACATTTAAAAGCATTAAAAGAAGGCGAAACTATCGATCAGCCCGTTTATTCTTTCATACAACATAACAGAACTGATGATACAGTTTCGACGCATCCAAGAAAAGTGATGATTGTTGAAGGAATTTTAATTTTGACAAATCCGGAGCTTCGTGATCTTTTTGATGTGAAAGTTTTCGTTCATGCCGACTCTGACGAAAGATTAATTCGTCGTTTAAAACGTGATATTTCAGAACGAGGACGCGATATCGACGAGGTTTTAACCCGTTATCAAAACACCTTAAAACCTATGCACGAGCAATTTATCGAGCCATCTAAAGCTTTTGCAGATATCATCATCCCTAACGATAAATACAATACTGTAGCCATCGATGTAGTTCGCGCTGTAATTAATCAACGAATTTCATAATTTTTATCGTAAATTTATTCCATAATCCCGATAGCTATCGGAACCCGCTTTCGCCTCTATCTTTTTATGTCCGCCGCGGCTGAAATAAAAAGATAGAGGCTCAAACGAAGTTCACCGAACACAAATGAAAACAGTAAACTAAGTGAAATAATCGGGGCTAGAACACCAATCGAAATTAAAAGAAATAATCAGTTGAAAGAGAAAATGAAATTTAAAAACCCATATAAAGGCAAACGCTGGTTTAAATTACTGAGCAATAAATATGTTTGGGTTTTACTCTTTTTTGTAGTCTGGATGTTATTTCTGGACAATTACTCGTATTTTGATCATCGTTTTCTGGACGGGCAGATTAACGAACTACAAGACAACAAAAAATATTATCAGGACGAAATAAAAAAAGATCAGGAACAGATCAAACAGCTTAAAAATCCTGAACAAATAGAAAAATATGCCCGCGAAAAGTACTTCATGAAAAAAGACAGTGAAGATATTTACATCATTCAATTTGAAGGAGATACTATTCAAGACACACAAGAATAACCAGAAAAAAGTAAAAAAAACCAATGGCTACTACCCTATTCGACGATTTTAATCCGATTTCATCCAAACAATGGAAACAAAAAATTCAGTTTGAATTAGATGGAGCAGATTATAACGAAACCGTAATTTGGAATTCTCCAGAAGACATTCAGGTTAAACCGTTTTATCATATAGATGAATTTTCTAAGGCTGCTTCTGTTAAAACCCAAGCATCCAATTTTAAAATTTGTCAAAACATCTTTGTATACGACATTGATAAATCGATTCAAAGAGCTATAAACACTATCGAAAGAGGTGCCGAAAGTTTACGTTTTACTATCGAAAACGAAAAAATCGATGTTCAAAAATTATTAGAAAATCTTCCTTTAGAAAACAGAACCGTTTACTTTAATTTGAAATTTATTTCAATCGATTTCGTAAAAGTATTAGACACCATTTCGATTCACAAAAAAGCTATTTTTTATTGCAATATGGATCCTATTGGTCATTTTGCAAGAGAAGGAAACTGGTTTACTACAGCTGATAAAAATAATTTCGAAGCGATCGAAAAAATTGCAAAAGCTACTACAAACCTGACACTTTTAAGTGTCGATTCAGGTTTGTATCAAAATGCCGGAGCTAACATTACACAACAAATTGCCTACAGTTTAGCGCACGCAAACGAATATTTGAATCGTTTACCAACAATTACAAAACCGTTTGTATTTCAAATATCAGTAGGAACAAATTATTTTTTTGAAATTGCAAAACTTCGTGCTTTACGAATGCTTTCCGAATTAATTGCTGCAGAATATCATCCGGAATTAGAATGCCATTTTCTGGTAACACCAACTAAACGCAATAAAACGATTTACGATTATAATGTAAATATGTTACGTACCACAACCGAATGCATGTCGGCAATATTGGGTGGCGCAGATGGTGTGGCAAATTTACCGTATGATTCCTTATACCATAAAGACAACGAATTTGGCGACCGAATAGCGCGCAATCAATTGTTGGTTTTAAAACATGAAAGTTATTTTGATAAAGTAAATAATCCGGCAGACGGAAGTTATTACATAGAAAGTCTGACCATGCAATTGGCTGAAAAAAGTTTGGCTTTATTTAAAGATATTGAAGCAAATGGAGGTTTCTTAAAACTTCTAAACGACGGAACTATCAAAAAGAAGATTCAGGAGAGCGCTGCAAAAGAACAGGAATTGTTCGATTCTAAAAAAGAAGTTTTGTTGGGAACGAATAAATACCCCAACAAAGAGGACAGAATGAAACACGATTTAGAATTGTTTCCTTTCGTAAAAATAAAACCAAGAAAAACATTAATTACACCCATAATTGAAAAACGATTGGCCGAAAAACTGGAACAAGAACGATTAGATCTTGAGTAATCATTTTTCAAAGTAATTAATAAACTACTCAAAAGAGTATTTCCATGATAAGAAAAGACCTTAAACATATTAAGTTAGAAGTTAAAAGTGAGAAGTTAGACGTACTGACAAATAATTCAGAACCTATAACTGAAAATTTTTACACAGCAGAAGGCATCGAGCTCAAAAAAACTTATTCTGAAAAAGATATCGAGGATTTAGAGTTTCTTGATTTTGGAGCAGGTTTTGCTCCCAATTTGAGAGGTCCTTACGCTACTATGTATGTGAGACGCCCGTGGACAATTCGACAATATGCCGGATTTTCGACCGCAGAAGAAAGCAATGCCTTTTACAGAAGAAATCTTGCAGCAGGACAAAAAGGACTTTCTATCGCTTTTGATTTACCTACGCATCGTGGTTATGATTCTGATCATGAAAGAGTTGTTGGTGATGTAGGAAAAGCCGGAGTTGCAATCGATTCTGTCGAAGACATGAAAGTTTTATTTGATCAGATTCCGCTAGACGAAATGTCGGTTTCAATGACCATGAATGGTGCAGTTTTGCCTATTATGGCCTTTTATATTGTGGCAGCTGAAGAACAAGGTGTAGCAATTGAAAAATTATCAGGAACGATCCAGAATGATATTCTAAAAGAATTTATGGTCCGTAATACTTATATCTATCCGCCAACACCTTCTATGAAGATTATTGCAGATATTTTTGAATTTACGAGCAAGAAAATGCCAAAATTCAATTCGATCTCTATTTCCGGATATCATATGCAGGAAGCCGGAGCAACAGCCGATATTGAATTGGCGTATACTTTGGCAGATGGTTTAGAATATATTCGAACAGGACTTTCTACCGGAATGACAATCGATGAGTTCGCTCCTCGCCTGTCTTTCTTTTGGGCAATTGGAATGAATCACTTTATGGAAATTGCTAAAATGCGCGCCGGAAGAATGATCTGGGCAAAATTAGTGCAGCAATTTAATCCTAAAAGCGATAAATCTTTGGCTTTACGAACACATTGTCAGACAAGTGGCTGGAGTCTAACAGAACAAGATCCTTTTAATAATGTCGCCAGAACTTGTATCGAAGCCACTGCAGCCGCCTTTGGAGGAACGCAATCCTTACATACTAATGCATTGGACGAAGCTATTGCATTACCAACCGACTTTTCGGCAAGGATTGCCCGTAATACACAGATTTTTTTACAGGAAGAAACTAAAATTACAAAAACTGTTGATCCTTGGGGAGGAAGTTATTACGTTGAAAGTCTGACAAATGAAATTTTAGAAAGTACCTGGAAACTAATAGAAGAAGTTGAAGAATTAGGCGGAATGACAAAAGCGATTGAAGCTGGAATTCCGAAACTAAGAATTGAAGAAGCCGCAGCCAGAAAACAAGCAAGAATTGATAGCGGACAGGATATTATTGTGGGAGTAAACCAATATCGCCTGGAAAAAGAAGATCCATTGCATATTTTGGATGTGGACAACCAAATGGTCCGCAAACAACAATTAGAGCAACTTGAACAAATAAAAGCAACAAGAGATACTGAAAAAGTAAATCAATCACTCGAAAAATTAATACTTTGTGCCAAAACCGGACAAGGAAACTTATTGGAAATTGCTATCGAAGCCGCTCGGAACAGAGCAACATTAGGCGAAATTAGCGATGCTCTGGAAAGTATTTTTGGCCGATATAAAGCCCAAATTAAATCCTTTAGCGGTGTGTATAGTGCAGCAATAAAAAACGACGAGAATTTTGAAAAGGCAAAACAATTAGCAGATGCCTTTGCAAAGCAAGAAGGAAGACGCCCCAGAATTATGATTGCCAAAATGGGACAGGACGGTCATGATCGCGGTGCAAAAGTAGTTGCCACCGGATATGCCGATGTAGGTTTTGATGTCGACATAGGTCCACTTTTTCAAACCCCTGCCGAGGCTGCCAAACAAGCGGTTGAAAATGACGTACATATTTTAGGCGTTTCATCATTAGCCGCAGGACATAAAACACTTGTACCGCAAGTTATAGAAGAACTTAAAAAACACGGACGCGACGATATCATGGTTATTGTAGGCGGAGTAATTCCTGCGCAAGACTATCAATTTTTATTTGATGCAGGAGCTATTGCGGTTTTCGGACCGGGAACTAAAATTAGCGAAGCGGCTATTAAAATTCTGGAAATTTTAATTGACTAAAAAGCATAAAAAAATCCCGAATTGTATCGGGATTTTTTTTGCTTATGCAAATTTTAAATTTGATCGTGTATTGTAGCATCACTATCAGCTTCGATACGAGAAAGATCATAACCTCCAAAGGCTTTCATATAACTTTTTAATGAAGTTCCGTAAGCATCTCTAAAATGCCTGTTTCTATTTTTAAAAAAGTTTTTTACTGAACCAGCTCCTCCAAGGTGTGCGGCGGCTAAAATTCCCGATTCGGTAATTTCAATACCATTGATAATCTTTCCTTCATACTTTTCTATTTCATTACGTAAAATCCATTTGTTTTTGGACAGTAATGCAATAAATGCTTTTTCTTGTAATGCAGGATCTTTTAAAAAGGCTTTGTTGTTTTTAACGCCAACCGCCCTTAATGCTTTAGAACCAAATTGGTATTTTCCCATATAACCTAACGAATTTACCAATCGGTATTTTCCCTGAGATTCTTTAAAGGCTACCGCTTCTTTAAAACTGATAAGGCGCTTTTCTGTAAATACAACATTTACCTTTTTGACTGTAGGATAATCATCCTCTTCCAGCGATGGAAACAAGTATTCAGATCCATCTGTTTTTTCTATTAGAAACCAAGGTTTAGTTTCTAGATTAAAGGGTTTAAAACCCAAACTTAAAAATGTAATAATAACGATCAAACTCGCATAAAAATACCACTTCTTTATCATAAATTGTTTTTCTTCAAATCCCTGTCACCTCTTTGAAATTTCTACGGTGCAAAGATAAGAAATACAAAATAACCCTGTAAATCAATAAGTTACCTATTTTTAGAAATATAAATATAGCTACTAATCCCTTTATTGATGCAGATTACGAGGCGAAAACCAAGGTTTTAATTTAGCTTCAAAAGCGCCAAAATATAAATCTGAAAAATGCAATTTTTATCAATTTTTTAGCAAATTAGTTAAAATAGCAAGATTAAACCTACCAAACACTTATGATTTTTAAAGATAATTTATGGCATTTAAATTTGGTTTTTTCATTAAATTTATGTAAACTAAAATATAATATTTTGTAAATTTTAGTTTTTCAGATTAAATAAATTGAGAATTATGATCTGTATTTTTTAATTATTATTTAAAAATTAGAATGAAAAATGAGCAAAAATATTCAATAAAGAATCTTCCTAAATTTCTAGAAAATTATTTATTTTAAATAGTAGTACAACATAAGTAAATAAAATAAAAAAACCGAAGAGTAAGTCTTCGGTTTCTTTGTCTTATTTTAATCATTAATAGTGAATAAAATTATCTTGTCACTCCCTGACTAGCGATCCAGTCAGAATATTTTTTTGCATTTATTTGATGCTGCTCATAAGTTGATGCAAATTCATGATAGCCAAAACGATCTATACTTGCACAGAAATAAATATAATCATTCTTTTCAGGATTTAAAACCGCATCAACAGCTGTGATATCAGGCATTGCGATTGGTCCTGGAGGAAGTCCAATATTTACATAGGTATTGTATGGAGATCTCATAACCAAATCATTATAAAAAACTCTCTTGATAACCTGATCAAAATTATTATCTCTCAATTTTAAGGCATAAATAACAGTTGGATCTGCTTGCAAAGGCATTTCTAAACGCAAACGATTCAAATATACACCCGCAATACGAGGTCTTTCATCTTTTTTAACCGATTCTTTATGAACGATAGAAGCTAAAATGGTAGCCTGAACCGGAGTTAAGCCTTGTTTTTTTGCTTTTTCGATTCTTTCAGCCGTCCAGAAATTATGATATTCCTTAATCATTTTATCGCGAAATTTCTCTGCAGAAGTATTCCAATAAATCTCATAGGTATTTGGGATAAACATCGCAAAAACATTTTCTTCATTAAAACCATTTTCTTTTAGAAAAGCCGGATCTTTAATTGCCTTCATTAAAGATAAACTGTCCGCTTCGATCTCAGCACCCACTCTTCCGGCAAAGTTTTCTAAGCGTTCCTGATTATTAAAAGATAATTTTACAGGAATATTGGCTCTCATTGCGCGAACCAAATCGATATTATTCATGTCTTTTTTAAGTAAAAAGCGACCTGATTTTACATTTTCAGGATAGCTTCTTTTACTGGCTACCATTTCAAAATTGTCGAAATTTTTAATGTAAGGCGCTAATATTTTCTTTACATCTGTATAATTTGCATTTGTAGGAACGTATACATATAGTTCCTTTTCGTCAAATTTAGTATTGGCACTGAATATTTTACTAATTAAAATAAATCCGTAAATCATTAAAACTGAAATTACAGCTACAGCAGTTATTGTGATGATTTTTTTTAAGCTCAAAGTATAAAGTTTAAATTTGTTTATTAATTAACTGAAAAATTGCTTCGTCCTGATAGTGGTTATTAAGCAAAATCCAATCCTTTTTGATTCCTATTTTCTCAAAGCCAAATTTAGTAAAAAGAGCTATACTTGCTACATTTCCTACAGCAATATTTGCATACAGCTGATGTAAATTTAAATTATGAAAAGAATACTTGATTAAAATTTCTAAAGCCTCAGAACCAATATTTTGATTTCTGTTTTCACCTTTCTGAATAACAATTCCAACACCTGCCCTGTTATTTTTAGGATCAAATTCGAATAAATCAATTAACCCAATCGCCGGAAAATCCTGATCCTGACAGATTGCCAAACGCAATTGTTTGGCTTCGTAAATATCCTGTTGTGCATTTTCGAGATATTGGCGAACTAAAAACCGGCTATAAGGTGTTTGGGTATTACTGACTTCCCAAATGCTTTCATCATTTTCCATTGCATAAACAAACTCCAGATCATTAGGTTCTAATGCACGCAGATAAATATTTTCTCCTTTTAGTGTAATCATTGTTGATTTAGATTGCAGATTTTAGTCTACAAATTTTGGAATTTGGAATTTAAAAATTGAATTTTATACTTCGATTGTACCCTTAAAAACAAATTTGGCAGGACCAGTTAGGAAAACATTCGTAAAATGATCTCCAAGTTTATCAAAAGAAACTACAAGTTTTCCTCCTTCAACATTTAAGTTAATCGAAGTTTTATCTGTTTGACCGATAGCATTCATTGCGATTGCAACTGCTGTTGCTCCCGTTCCGCAAGCCAAAGTTTCATCTTCAACACCTCTTTCATAAGTACGAAGTGAAAAAGTACCATCGTCAACCTTTTTTACAAAATTGATATTGCTTCCTTTTTCGCCATACAACTCGCCATATCGAATTGCAGCACCATTCTCTTTTACATTATAATGTTCTAGGTCATCAACAATCTGAACATGATGTGGAGAACCGGTATCTAAAAAAGTATATGAATCTTTCTTTTGTACATCATCGACATCAATCATTTGTAGAGAAATAATAGCATCATCACCTACAGAAGCGTGATGCAAACCGTCTGTTGCTATAAATGTAGCTTCGTCCTTAATAACGCCTAATTGGTTGGCAAAAGCCACTAAGCAACGTCCGCCGTTTCCGCACATTGAACTCTGATTCCCGTCTGAGTTATAATACACCATTCTGAAGTCAGTTTCAGTATCATTTTCTAATAAAATAAGACCATCTGCTCCAATTCCGAAACGTCTGTCACATAGGCGTTCAATCAATTTAATATTATCTTTTGGAAAGAAATCTGAACGATTATCAATCATTACAAAATCGTTTCCGGTACCCTGATATTTATAAAATTCTATTTGCATTTTTTTTCCATTAATAATACAAAAGTACGAACAAATAATTAATGAAATGTTAATCAATGTTAAAGAGCGTTAAACCATTTTATTCGTTAATTTTTTGAATTATTTTTACGTGAAATTACATAAACATAAATTATAACAACTTAAACATATAATATAACTATGAAAAGACTTTCAACCTTATTTTTGGTTTCACTACTTAGCGGTGCTACTACACTTGGTGCTTACAAGTTATTATTTGAAAGCAACAATTCTTTTTTTGGAAGACAAAATTCTGTAGTAACTCTTGCCCCAAATTCGTTTGGAAAAAATGTCGCTTTATCTGCTGAAACGGTCGATTTTACAGCCGCCGCAGATAAAACAATTCACACAGTTGTTCACGTAAAAAATGTTTCGCGAAGAACTGTTAGCAATCCTATGTTAGAATTTTTCTATGGTTACGGCGGCCAACAGCAGCAAGAGCAAGTTGGAACCGGATCTGGTGTCATTATTTCTGAAGACGGATATATTGTCACGAACAATCACGTTATCAAAGATGCCACAGAAATCGAAATTACATTAAACAACAAAAAATCATACAAAGCAAAATTAATTGGAACGGATTCTAAAATGGACATCGCGTTACTCAAAATTGATGCTGATGAAAAATTACCTTACACCGCTTTTGCCAATTCAGATTCTGTAAAAATTGGTGAATGGGTTTTGGCAGTTGGAAATCCGTATAACTTAACTTCAACCGTAACTGCCGGAATTGTTTCGGCGAAAGCCAGAAATTTAGACACTAACGGAATTCAGTCTTTTATTCAGACTGATGCCGCCGTAAACCCAGGTAATAGTGGTGGTGCACTAGTTAACACGAGAGGAGAATTAATTGGTATTAATACCATGATTTCATCTATGACAGGTTCTTATGTAGGTTATTCATTTGCTGTTCCTTCAAATATCGCCCGAAAAATTATCGAAGATATTATGGAATTTGGAAATGTTCAAAGAGGAATTCTAGGCGTCGAAGGTGGAGAATTAAATAGTACTGCCTCCAAAGAATTAGGTGTTACTGAAACTCAGGGTTTTTACATTAGTAAAGTTTCTAAAAATTCAGGTGCAGAAAAAGCCGGTTTGGGTAAAGGAGATATTATTGTAAAACTTGACGATCAGAATATTGCAACTTATGCTGATCTTTCAGGATATATCAATACAAAACGACCAAATGATGTTGTTAAAGTAACTTATATAAAAGAAGGAAAAACCAAAACAGTTCCCGTAACTTTAAGCAAAAACGAATTTTATAGTACCGAATTTAAAGGAATTGAATTAGAAAACATTGATGCTGCCGACAAAAAGAAATTCAGAATTGATTATGGTGTAAAAATCAGAAATATCAACAATGAAAACTTAATGCAATATCAAAACGAATTACAAGGTAATATTATCCTGAGTATCGATAATGTAAAAGCAACAAATATCGAGACGGTTGCTAAACTTTTAAACAGAAAAGATGAAGCACAAAGTGTTCGTCTGGAAATGATCAATAAAAATGGAGAAATCCTTAGAATTATTATTTAAAAAAAAGTCTCAGTTTCCAGTAACAGTATACAGTTTCTTTACAGACTGAAAACTGAGACCGAGACTAAAAACTTATAAATTTAACAATGTAAAAAAGTCATCTTAGCAATAAGGTGGCTTTTTTTATTTTTCAAAAATAAATCATAAAATAGTTTACGAAATCGATTGAAATGGATACTTTTGCGCAAAATTTAAAAATATTCGTGTATTTATTTTTTCAATTTAATCAATTATGAGCAAAAAAACATTATACCAAAAAGAGGTATCATTACAAGTCGACCGAAGAAGAGCTGGTGTCGAATTAATTAAAATCATAAGCGATTTATGGTATGACAAATCCATTGAAATGGTCTTATTCAAAAATCAATTATTGGATAAAAATGTCAGCGATATTATCAATTTACATCAATATGCAGGTGAATTTGTAGGCAAACCTATCACCATTTTTGATTCGGTTGAAATCGCAAAAGTTGTTTTATCTTTAGATCTTCCTCCTGCAAAATTAGATCTTGGAAAACTAACTTATGAATATCGTTTAGAAGATGAAAAATATCCCGATGCGAGATATTTTGTAATCGACAAATTGAAAAAAGCAAAATCATCAGAAGAAATTCAGCCAAAAGATGTTGTATTATATGGATTTGGAAGAATCGGACGTTTATTGGCAAGAGAATTAATGTCTAAAACGGGAAAAGGAAATCAATTGCGTTTGAGAGCAATTGTAACCCGTGATAAAAATGACGCAATTACTTTAGAGAAACGAGCTTCTCTTTTGCGATATGATTCTATTCACGGAGATTTTCAAGGATCTGTGATTGCTGACCCAAAAAACAATGCGCTGATTATCAACGGAACTACTGTACATATCATCACAGCAAATTCCCCGGAAGAAATTGATTATACCCAATACGGAATCAATGATGCGTTAGTGATTGATAACACCGGAGCTTTTACGACCGAGGAAGCTTTAAAAAGACATTTAACATCTCCAGGTACTAGTAAAGTTTTACTGACAGCACCCGGAAAAGGAGTTCCTAATATTGTACATGGCGTAAATCACAATGAATATAATCCTGACGAAATAAATATTTTTTCAGCTGCTTCCTGCACTACAAATGCCATAACTCCTGTTTTAAAAGCTATTGAAGATACCCTAGGAGTTGTAAAAGGGCACTTAGAAACCATTCACGCTTATACAAACGATCAAAATCTGGTCGATAATATGCATAAAAAATACCGTCGTGGAAGAGCTGCAGCTTTAAATATGGTTATCACCGAAACTGGTGCCGGAAGTGCTGTTGCAAAAGCATTACCCTCATTGGAAGGAAAATTAACTTCGAATGCTATTAGAGTACCTGTCCCAAATGGTTCTTTAGTTGTTTTGAATTTAGAAGTTAAAAAAGCGACTTCGATTTCGGCTATCAATAAAATCATGAAAAAATACGCTCTTGAAGGCGAATTGGTTGAACAAATAAAATATTCATTAAATAATGAACTTGTTTCATCTGATATTGTTGGTACATCTGCCCCATCTATTTATGACAGTAATGCCACAATAGTATCTCAAGACGGAAAAAACATTGTATTATATATTTGGTACGATAACGAATATGGCTACAGTCATCAGGTAATTAGATTAGCAAAATACATTGCCAAAGTAAGACGTTTTACTTACTATTAACATATAACCAAAACAAATCAACAAACCATTTATCTAAAACCATCAGGCCCTGTCTGGTGGTTTTTTTCTATTATCAAAAATTTACATGCTCTAAATCAGAATCTCAATTGTAAATTATATTGGCAAAACAGTTGTACTCTTTACTTCAGAAATTACAAAAACAGTATTAATAAGAGAAACCTCCGGTAATACTGATAATTTTTTCTGATGAAACTGATGATAACTTTCCATATCCGGAATTATAATTTTTAGCATATAATCAAAATTTCCCGAAACATAATTACACTCTACAACTTCAGGCAAATTTAAAATCGATTGATTAAATCCTTCTGATGTATCATAAGTTTGCTTTGTTAAGGTAACCTGACAATAAACCGTAAGATTATTGCCGAGTTTTTTCTTATTCAAAATAGAAACATATTTTTCAATAACTCCATCTTTTTCAAGACGTTTTACCCGATCATGAACAGGGGTTAAAGACAAATTTATTTTGTTTGCGATGTCTTTTAGCGTGTAGTGCGCATTTTCCTGTAAAAGACGTAGGATTTTTTTGTCAATTTCATCTAAAGCCATAACGAAAACGTTTTCTATAATTAATAAAAATAAGTCATTTTTTCTTTTTAGACGAGTTTAAACACTCTCAAATAGAATATTTTTCTGTAAAAGTATTAAATAAAATAATATTTTCTTATTTATAGGTCCTTAATCCATAATAAATTCTCTATCTGTAGTTTTGTAAAAGAATCTCAACAAAAACAAAAAAATCCAACAAAAATGATAATAGGTGTTCCAAAAGAAATAAAAAATAACGAAAACCGTGTAGCGTTAACTCCTGCAGGTGTTTCTGAAATGAAAAAACACGGACATGTAGTTTATGTTCAGGCAACTGCTGGATTAGGCAGCGGTTTTAGTGACGAAGAATATGCAACTGCAGGTGCAGTAGTTTTGGCTACTATCGAAGAAGTGTATGCTATTGCTGAAATGATCATCAAAGTAAAAGAACCAATTGCATCTGAATATCCATTAATCAAAAAAGATCAATTATTATTTACTTACTTCCATTTTGCTTCATCAGAGCCATTAACTCATGCAATGCTTGAAAAAGGTGCTGTATGTTTAGCTTACGAAACAGTAGAAAAAGCAGATCGTAGTTTACCATTATTGGTGCCAATGTCTGAAGTTGCAGGTCGTATGGCTATTCAACAAGGAGCTAAATATCTTGAAAAACCATTAAAAGGAAGAGGAATTCTTTTAGGTGGTGTTCCAGGTGTACCTCCTGCTAAAGTTTTAGTTTTAGGTGGAGGAATCGTTGGAACTCAAGCTGCAAAAATGGCTGCAGGTTTAGGTGCTCAGGTAACCATTATGGATTTAAGTTTGCCACGTTTACGTCAACTTGACGATATCATGCCAGCAAACGTAAATACAGAAATGTCAAACCATTACAATATTACAAGAGCAATTAAAGACGCAGATCTAATTGTTGGAGCTGTTTTAATTCCAGGAGCAAAAGCACCTCACTTAATTACTCGTGATATGCTAAAATTAATGCGTCCGGGAACTGTTGTTGTTGACGTTGCAGTTGATCAGGGAGGATGTATCGAAACTTGTACTCCTACAACACATGAAAATCCAACTTTTATTATTGATGATATTGTTCATTACTGCGTAGCAAATATGCCTGGTGCTGTTCCTTACACATCGACTTTAGCCTTAACTAATGCTACTTTGCCTTATGCAGTGCAATTAGCAAACAAAGGATGGGAAAAAGCTTGCAGCGAAAACGAAGAATTGAAAAAAGGATTAAATATTGCTAACGGAAAAATTCTTTATAAAGGAGTTGCTGAAGCTTGGAATCTTCCTTTTAACGAAGAGTTAGTGTTAGCAAACGCATAGTGCTAACATTAAAATAAGTGCTTACTAAAACACTATTTAAAGGCTTTTCTTAATTGAAAAGTCTTTTTTTTAGACATAAAAAAACCTGTCATGAATTTTGACAGGTTTTATTTTTATATCAAATAATGAAAACTATTTTTTCTCATCTAATACTTCTTGTAACACTTTTGCTTCAGTCCCATTTGGGAAAGTAACTTTAATTTTCTGTGCTATTGTTGGAGCAATTTCAGTAATAGCTTTCTTATCATAAGATTCTCCTTTTTTAATATGCCATCCATAAAAAATAGCAGGCACATGAGTATCATAACTATAAGGCGTTCCATGAGATGTTCCTGTAGTTGAATATTCTATATCACCAGGTTTATCGATAATAACCAAATCCCCATTTTGAGTTACATCAAAACCTTTTGCAACAAAATTTAAATAATAGTCATTTCCTGAATTAGCCAATATTTCTTCTTCAGTGTAAACCTTTTTAACTTGTGGCTGCGAAATCAAAAATTCTTTAAAAGCTTGTTTTACTTTTACCAAGTCTAACTTCTTATCTTTAATAATTTGCTTATTAAAGAAAACATTGAAATTTGAATAATTTAAAATTAAATCAACTCCAAATGTTTTAGTTGAGAAATCCTGTAAACTCTTTTTAACATCTTTAGACGGATAATTATCTACATTATATTTACGATCTTTCAAATAAATTACGTTTTCAGCACCAGCATGATCAGCAGTTAAGAAAAGTAAATAATTTCCTTTTCCAACAGTTTTATCTAAATAGGCCAAGAAATCGGCAATAGTTTGGTCGAGTCTTAAATAAGTATCCTGTAGTTCCATCGAACGTGGCCCAAGTAAGTGGCCTACATAATCAGTAGAAGAAAAACTTACAGTTAAAAAGTCTGTAATATTATCTTTTCCTAATTCTTCTTTTTCAATAGCTTTCTTAGCAAATTCAGCCAACAAATCATTTCCAAAAGGAGTCGCCCTTAAAATCCCTGCATCATTCTTCTCATATATTGACTTTAAATCATATGGGAAAACGGGAGCTGCACTTCCGTACAACTTACCCTCGTAAGGATTATTATCCGGTAAACTTTCGTTATAAGTAGAAGCTGGCTTGTACAAATCCCAACCTTTATTAATGTAAGGCATATAATGTTTCTCATTATTAAACTCAGTAACCCATTCAGGCAATTTTTCTCCGTAAAAAGTACTGGAAATAAAAGACCCGGTTTTACTATACCAAAAAGCCCAATTAGCAAAATGACCTGCTGGTAAAATTGCGCCACGATCTTTAAGGCTAATTCCAATAACTTTTCCTTCAAAATTAGTAGCCATTCTTACTTCGTCAGTAATAGTAGTACTTTGTAAATTCTTAGGAGACATTGCGCCTTCTTCAACTGTGCCATCCCCTACAGTTTTTACACCTGCATCATCTGTGCAATACATTTCCTTACCAAGGGTCCTGCTAAACCATTCATTCCCCACAATTCCATGTGTCGCCGGAGTAGTTCCAGTATAAATAGACGCATGTCCAGGAGCTGTATAAGTAGGCATATAATTATAATGCATATTCTGAAAAGTATATCCATTATTCATTAGTCTCTTAAATCCGTTTGGTGAAAAATCATCTGAAAAGCGATACAAATATTCCATTTTCATCTGATCTACTACAATACCTACCACCAACTTAGGTCGCTGTTGAGCACTTAAATTTGAGATAACAAACAATGTCAACAATACAATACTTTTTTTCATACTTCAATTATAATATTTGATACAAAAATACAGATTAGCATTTAGATAGGCTAGCGCACTATAATTTAAAACTGAAAAACGATTATAATTTAACAGAAAAATAGACTTAAAATTATATGGGCGTTTCCCTCCGGGCCGGGCTGTCCGCTAAATCTTTTGCGAGAGAGGTTTTAGGCTGCTTTGCCGGAAGTGTAGTGTGTCGCAAAAGGATATCGCTCCCATCCCTAACGCAGTTTACGGTAAAAAGGAAGTATTATTTTCAAAAGAAATTCCAACTTTTAAAATCCCAAATTCCAGTCCATAGAACCTCATAGTTTTTACTTTCAGAAGAGATCATGTAAATAAACTGTTATTTAACCGCAAAGAACGCAAGGGATTACGCAAAGTTCGCAACGAACAGCCTTTGCGACCTTAATAAAGACAGCAGTACAGACGATAAAAAAAACCTTTGCGT
>Ga0247813_10001120_pt1 | contig 21293 bp, 22 predicted proteins | sample UWRJL169409C1_FD_180719 | JGI IMG/M metagenome (GOLD analysis project Ga0247813, IMG submission 180719) | Plant litter microbial communities from Arlington Agricultural Research Station in Wisconsin, United States - UWRJ-L169-409C-1 | ecosystem: Environmental > Terrestrial > Plant litter >...
CCATCCCGCGTCACATCCAGCCGGTCGAGTGTCCGCCACGGGCTGTTGGCCTGGCAATGGGTGGAGCGGAACGTGGTGAAATCGTGATGGCCGACCAGTATCTGGGCAGCCGTGTGCATGGTTTCGTGATCGAGCGGCTTCGACACCCACCAGGCGCGCTTGGCCTCCAATGCCAAAGGCGATGGCCGTGAAATGATGCGGTAGAGATAATGCCGCCTCAGCGCTGAAAAGCGGGCATCGAAATCATCCGGCACGTCCGCCGCCTCGATGATCGACACCTGCTGCCCGGCCTGGCCGAGATAAGCATTCAGCGCATTGCGCAACGTCTCCGGCTTCCAAGCCCGCGAGAGATCCACATGCGCCACCTGTCCCCTGGCATGCACGCCGGAATCGGTGCGCCCCGCACCACGGATCAGAGCGGGCTCGCGGGTCAAAGCCAGGATCGCCTTTTCGACGGCGCCCTGCACCGACGGCCCATTATCCTGCCGCTGCCAACCGACGTAATTGGAGCCATCATACTCGATCAGCATGCGAAATCGCGGCATCAGGACAGCCTTGTGCCGGCAGGAATGGGCGTGCCGCGCCGGAAGTCCTCTGCATTCAAAACCTTGCCGCCTGCCTTCTGCAGCCGGGTCAACCGCACGGACCCATCGCCGCAGGCAATCGTCAGGTCGTCGAACAGTGCCGTGCCGGTTTCGCCGCCTGCAGTTTCGACCACCGAGGATAAAACCTTGATCCGCTCCGGCTTGCCGCCGATCTCCAGTTCGAACCAGGCGCCGGGAAAGGGCGACAGTCCGCGAATGTGATTGTGGACCTCAAGAGCGGGCTTGCGAAAATCGATCCGCGTCTCGGCCTTGCTGATCTTGGCCGCATAGATCACCCCATGCCCGGCCTGCGGCGTCAACGGCAGGTCGCCGCCATCGAGCTTGTCCATGGCCTCCTTCATCAAGCCAGCACCGGCCAGCATCAGCTTGTCATGCAGTTCGCCTGCTGTCATCTCGCTGCCGATGGCCACGACCTTGGTCAGCGCCACGTCGCCGGTATCGAGCCCCTTGTCCATCTTCATCACCATCATGCCGGTCTCGTGGTCACCGGCCATGATCGCCCGCTGGATCGGCGCAGCGCCCCGCCAGCGCGGCAACAGCGATGCGTGGCCATTGTAGCAGCCAAGCCGCGTGCCGTTCAGAATCTCTTCCGGCAACAGCAGCCCGTAAGCCACCACGACGGCAACATCGGCGTCGAATTCGCGAAACGTCTGGCGGTCGCTTGCATCCTTGAAATTGACGGGCGTCAGCACCTCGATGCCGAGCAGTTCAGCGGCCTGATGCACCGGCGATTTCTGCAGGTCGAGACCACGGCGGCCGCCGGGACGGGGTGGCTGCGTGTAGACGGCAACGATCTTGTGACCGGCCTGCGCCAACGCCGCCAGTGTCGGCACCGAAAACTCCGGCGTTCCCATGAAGATGATGCGAAGCGGCATGGTGCACGGTCCCCGTTCTGATCAGGCCCCTTCAAACGGGTTTACGAGCTTCAAATCAAGCCCCTCGAAGTCTTTTGTATTGCGCGTCGCCAGCGTCGCATCATGCGACAGGCAGATCGCGGCGATCATGGCGTCCTGAACCGAGATCGGCCAGCCGGCACTTTCGCGCTTGGCACGGAGACGGCCGGTTAGCACCGGAGCGCCCTCACTGAAGTCCAGAATGCGACCACGAAACTGGATTGCCAATAGGCGTTCAAACGAGAGAATATACCGATCAGAACCCGTACGCAGATAAAAGCGCTCCGCTCCAAACGACTGCTCCATCACGACGATGGAGTTGAGATACAAATTCGATTCGGCTTGACGTCGAAACCATACTCCAACGCTTTTGTCCGGGGATGATTTTACAAGCTCCGAAATGACGTTCGTGTCGAGTACGATCATTCGAACTCCAAAGCCGGGCGGCCAAAGTCTTTCTTCCGCTCCGCTTCCACCTCGTCCAAAATAGCGGCAAAATCGTCACCCAGGCCTTCGTCAGCTCCAAAAGCCGCACGCAGAACATCGTAGGCAGACCCCTCCACTGGCTTGATATCGCTCGCGGCGATCAAACCCCTGCGCAAAAGCTCCTTGGCTTCATCGGAGAGACTACGCGCTGTGCGGTCGGCCGCGGCAGCGATGTCGCGTTTCAGAGCATCGGGGATATTTCGGATCAGCAAATCGCCCATGCGCGACCTCCACTATGATATCACTGATATCATAGTCTCGCAGGCCCAGATTTTCAATGGAAGGCGTCAGATCGCCTTGGCGCCACGGGTCTTGGCGGCCTTGGTGAATTTGCGGATCACCATTTCGCGCTTGAGCTTGGAGATGTGGTCGATGAACAGAACACCGTTCAGGTGATCGATCTCGTGCTGCAGGCAGGTCGCCAGAAGGCCGTCGACCTTGGCCGTCAGCTTCTCTCCCTCAAGATCGATATATTCGACGGTAATCTCCGCCGGCCGCTCGACTTCCGCGTAATAATCGGGGATCGACAGGCAGCCTTCTTCGTAGACGGATGGTTCGTCGGATGTCGTCAGGACTTTCGGATTGATAAAGACCAGCGGCTGTTTTTCTTCGCCGTCCTTGGATACGTCAATCACCAGCATCTGGCGAGGAATGCCGATCTGGATCGCGGCAAGGCCAATGCCGGGGGCATCATACATCGTGTCCAGCATATCGTCGGCCAGACGGCGGACATCGGCATCGACCGTTTCCACCGGCTTGGAGAGCTGGCGCAGCACGGGATCGGGAAGAATGATGAGCGGCTTAATGGTCATCTGGCTCCCATAACCGATCTTTCGCGCCGATGGAATTCTCGTTTTCAAGATTTTTGCAGCAAATGCAGCAGTTTGTATCGATCGATTCACCAATGTTCTTGTTTTGATCTAGTCAACAAACTCGAATCCCCCTACGCTACGTCGATGGAACCAACAATTCTCACGCTCGATCAGCCGCTTTTCATTCTTGGCTCCTACACAGTCACGCTCGGCATGTGCCTGTTCGGCACCGTCGTTATCCTGCTTTTTGCCGGTATCCCGGCAGTCCTTGGCAGGCGGCGAGACCGGCAGTCGGCTGTCGATGCCGAGCAGCGCATGACGGCGCTTCTGGCCGCACAGACCGAGATGCAGGGCCGTATTGCCGCCATGGCCGATGTGTTTGGCGCACGCCAATCCGAACTCAACCAGTCGATCAGCCAGCGGATCGACGGCATGACGCATCGGCTGGGCACCTCGATTACCGAGCAGACCAAGACAACGCACGAGAACCTGCGGCGGCTGCAGGAGCGGCTGGCGGTGATCGACACCGCACAGACCAATATCCAATCGCTTGCGAAAGATATGGCCGGATTGCAGAGCATTCTGTCCAACAAGCAGACGCGCGGTGCTTTTGGCCAGTCGCGCATGGAGACCATCATCGCCGATGGCCTGCCGATGGGCGCCTATGCCTTCCAGACGACGCTTTCCAACGGATCACGGCCGGACTGCACGATCCGCATGCCGAACGGTCAGCCGGTGCTGGTGATCGATGCGAAATTTCCGCTTGAAGGCTGGAACGCCATTCGCAGCGCCGAAAACCCGGAGATGGTCCGCCAGGCACAGCAACAGTTCCGCCGCGATATGGAAGTGCATATCCGGGATATTTCCGGAAAATACCTGATCCCCGGAGAAACCCAGGACACCGCCTTCCTCTTCGTACCCTCCGAATCGATCTTCGCCGAGATCCACGAGCATTTCGAAGGGATCGTCCAGAAGGCGCACCGGTCGCGGATCGTCATCGTCTCGCCGTCGCTTTTGATGCTGTCGATCCAGGTCATCCAGTCGATCCTGCGCGATGCCCGGATGAGGGAGCAGGCCCATCTGATCCAGGGCGAGGTGATCCGGTTGATGGAGGACCTGACCCGGCTCGACGACCGGGTGCGCAAGCTGCACGGCCATTTCCTCACCACACAGAAGGATGTCGACGATATTCTGGTGTCATCGGACAAGCTCAAGCGGCGCGGCACCCGCATCGAGGCGCTGGACCTCGAAACGGCTGGCGCCGCGGCAGACGGCAAGCCGGATCAAAAATCCTTCGACACGCGGATCGGGCAATTGAAGCTGCGGGTGGTTGACGAGGACTAACCCGGTCGGGCACTGTCCCCGCAAAAATCGCCTGCCCCGGGAGACACTTCAGATGATTACAGTTTTCGGCTCCATCAACATGGACCTGATCGCCACCACCGCACGCCTGCCCAAACCCGGCGAGACCGTGACCGGCACGAGCTTTTCGACTGCTGCTGGTGGCAAGGGCGCCAATCAAGCGCTGGCGGCGCGGCGGGCAGGCGCAAGCGTTCGCATGGCGGGCGCTGTCGGATCGGACAGTTTTGCCGATGGCGCGCTTGCTCTGCTGAAACAGGCGGGCACCGATCTGTCGCTGACGAAAACCGTGGGTGAACCGACCGGCACCGCGCATATCCTGGTCGGTGGCGACGGCGAAAACGTCATCGTGGTGGTGGCAAGCGCCAATGGCACGGTCAGTACCGATGATGCACAGGCTGCTGTCGAGACGATGAGCGTTGGCGATACCCTCATGCTGCAACTCGAAATCCCGCCGGAATCGGTGGAAAAGGCGCTGGTTGCGGCCCAGGGCAAAGGTATCGCCTCGATCATCAACATTGCGCCTTTGACGGCAGATGCTGCACGGCTGGGCCGGATGGCGGATATCGTCGTGGCCAACGAGACGGAATTTGAGCTGCTTGCCGGACGCGAAAGGCTTTCGGCGGCCGAGCGTGAAGACGCCATGCAGGCTCTGTCGCGGGAAACAGGCCAGACCGTCATCGTCACGCTGGGCGCCGAGGGCGTGGTGGCGGTACGGGGCGGCAATGTCCATCGCGCCAAGGGCCTGAAGATCGAGCCGGTCGATACCGTCGGCGCCGGCGATACCTTCTGCGGTTATCTCGCCGCCAGCCTCGATGCCGGGCTCGACTTCGATGCGGCGCTGCGCCGTGCCGCCGTTGCCGGTTCGCTAGCCTGCCTCAACCCGGGCGCCCAGCCGGCTATCCCGCTGGCCGCCGAGGTCGACGCTAAAATCTGAGCGGTTACGACCGCCAGGCCGCTGTTGCGCAATCAGAACAGGGAACGTCGCCGACGCGGCACTGAGGAGAAAATCCCGTAGAAACTACGGGATTTCAGTCTCCAACGTTGTTCTAATTTTAATAAATACCGCGTTATCAAACACCTGCAAAGGCTGCCTTCCCAGGATCAAAGGCGGCCTCACGATGTCGGTCGGCATCTGGCGCTCCATGAGGGGGCATCTCCCATCCAAAGATCGCGTCATTCCGCGGCTTGAAACCCGCGGACCTCTCACAATGCGGGGACACCCATGTTCAAGTTCCAGGCCAAATCGCTGGCGACAAAACTTATTGCGGTCACGGGCGGCACCATTGCGCTCGTGCTTCTTGCTTCCAACTACGTGCTGATCTCCCAGACGCAGGATCGTGTCGAGACACTGGTTCTCGACCAGGCGCGCACGGAAGCGAAATCCATTGCATCCGACATTGCCAGCAACATCGCCGAACTGGCGGGTGCTGCCCGCTCGACGGCTGGTATCATCGGGCGCGGCCAGGAAGGCGGCTATCTCGACCGCAAGGCCGTCGTCGATTTGCTGAAGGCCAATGTCGAAAAGAACACATTCGCGTTTGGCAGCTGGTTTGCCGAGGAACCGAATGCCTTCGACGGAAAATCCAAGGATTATGCGGGCCAGAAGGATTTCGGCGCCAGCAAGGATGGAACGCTGAACCCCTACTGGACCAAGAGCAAGACCGGCATCGCCTTCTCGACATTCGATTCCGACTATCCGGCCGATTGGTATGGACTGGCGGCCAAGAGCCTCAAGGGCGCGATGTCGCCGCCCTATACCGAAAGCACCACGGGCGACAACAATTCGATGTCCTCGATCGCCTATCCGGTCATGTCCAACGGCAAGCTGATCGGCGTCAGCGGCGTCGATGTTTCGCTGTCCTCGCTGGCCAACAAGGTGAAGGATATTCGCCCCTTCGGCACCGGCCGCGTGACGCTGCTCTCGCAGACCGGCAAATGGCTGGTCGCACCGATCCCGGATCTGCTGATGAAGGAATATGACGGTGTCGGTACGGATATCGTCAAGAACGCGCTGTCCACGGCAAAGCCTGGCATGATCCATGACCTGAGCTATGACGGCAACGAAACCTTCGAGCGGGTGGTCTATCCGTTCAGCCTGCCCGATGTGAACACCACCTGGATCGTGCTCGTCGACGTACCGCAGAGCGCCATCAATGCACCGGTCGTCGATCAGACCTACATGATGATCATCGGCGGCCTGATCGTGCTCGGCGCCGTGCTTCTCGGGCTCTACATCTCCGTCCGCAGCTTCGTACAGAAGCCGCTTGCGGGCCTCGTCAGCGACGTTGCGAACCTCAGCAGCGGCATCTACACCGCGCCGATCTCCGGTCAGGATCGCACCGACGAAACCGGCTCTGTCGCCAAGGCTCTGGAGGGCTTCCGCCACCGGTTGGCCGATACCAAGCGCCTGGAAGCCGAAGCCCAGCAGGAGCGCCAGTCATCCGAACAGCAGCGCAGCCAATCTGAGGCCGAACGCGCCCAGTCGAACGCCACCCAGCGCGAGATTGTCGCCAAGCTCGCCAAGGGTCTGTCGCAGCTTTCCTCTGGTGACCTTGCCTATCGCATCACCGAGGATTTCCCCGGCGAATACGCCCAGCTTAAGACGGACTTCAACTCCGCAATGGACAGTCTCGAAGAGACGATCCAGACGGTCAACAGCTCGGTCGTCAATATCGGCACCGGCACCAGCGAAATCAGCAACGCCGCCAACGACCTGTCGCACCGCACCGAACAGCAGGCCGCAAGCCTGGAAGAAACGGCAGCAGCGCTCGATCAGCTGACCTCGCAGGTCAATGCCAGCGCCGACAATGCCAAGGTCGCGGCGAAATCCGTCGAGACCGCCAGCAGCGATGCCGAACAGTCCGGCGAAGTGGTGCAAAAGGCGATTGCCGCGATGAAGGGTATCGAGCAGTCTTCGGGCGAAGTTAGCCGCATCATCGGCGTCATCGACGAAATCGCTTTCCAGACCAACCTGCTTGCGCTGAACGCCGGTGTCGAAGCCGCCCGCGCCGGCGATGCCGGCAAGGGATTTGCCGTTGTTGCCCAGGAAGTGCGCGAACTGGCCCAGCGTTCCGCCAATGCCGCCAAGGAGATCAAGCAGTTGATCAACACCTCGGCCGGCCAGGTTCGCGATGGTGTCGATCTCGTCGGCCGTGCCGGTGGCGCGCTGCAGAAGATCGCCGACCAGGTGGTCCAGATCAACGGGCTGATCCGCCAGATTTCCGGCTCGGCCTCCGAACAGGCCGTCGGCCTCAAGGAGATCAACACGGCGGTCAACCAGATGGACCAGGTGACCCAGCAAAACGCTGCCATGGTGGAAGAAACCACCGCCGCCAGCATGGCGCTGAACGAGGAAGCCCGTGCGCTGAGCACGCTCGTGTCCCGCTTCCACGTCGCGCGTCAGGGCCAGTCATCCACCGAGATGCTGCGCAGCACCGCTGACAAGATGCGAGCACCCGTCAGGGCATCGACGCCGAGCTACAGCGCGCCTGCGAAATCGGCTCCGGCCCGCTACAGTGCTCCGTCGCCAAGGGCAGTGCCGCAGGTTTCAGGCAACACGGCTCTTGCCCAGGACAACTGGGAAGAGTTCTGAGCCACAGGCATTCGACCATTCGAGATGAGATGCAAACGGCGCCCATGTGGCGCCGTTTGGTTTTGTGGGTGGCGCGCCGCAATGACGGTCAAACGCCTCCTCAGCTCACCCGCCAACCTCAAGTGGAACTTACTGCGACCCCCAGCGTTAAGGGTGCAGTATCAACGCGGAGGAATTCGAGATGACTGATCGTGGACCCACAGTTATCAATACGGGCCGTAGCAACACCGGTTGGATTGTTGCTGTCATACTGGCGCTTGTCGTCATCGGCGGCATACTGATGTATACCGGCGTTATCAACCTCAACGGTGGTGGCCGTACCGAGGTGAACGTCAACGTGCCGGCAGTGGAAACCCCATCGGCCGACAAGCCAGCAACAGACACCCCGGCAACGGGTACGCCTGCGACCGGCACCACAACGACACCCACAACAACGACACCCACCACGCCCACAACAACCACACCTTAAATGTGAAGCTCGATTGGGAGTTATGCTCTCGAAGCTGGAAACAACGGCGCCCTTGCGGCGCCGTTGTTTGTTTGGCGTTTTGCTGACGCTCAGAGGCGAGCGAGCCGCTCCGTCAGGAGATCGAAAAACCCCTGATCATCGACCTCGCGCATGACCTTGGCATTGTGCTTGCGGCCGGTGACCTGCCACCAATCGACCACGGTCATGCCGACGGTCAATTCGGACTTGGTCTCGATCTCGACATTGCAATCGCGGCCCTTGAACAATTCGGGACGCAGCAGATAGGCGATGACGGTCGGATCATGCAGCGGGCCGCCGTCAGAGCCGTATTTCTCGATATCGAAACGCTCGAAGAATTCCAGCATTTCGGCCATGGCAACGGCGGCCGGCGAGCCGATCGCCTTGATCTTTTCGACGCGGGTCTTGTAGGTCAGCACCCGGTGGGTGACGTCGAGCGGCATCATGACGATCGGGATGCCGGACTTGAAGACGATATCGGCGGCATCCGGATCGACATAGATATTGAATTCGGCGGCCGGCGTGATGTTGCCGCCCTCAAAGAAGCCGCCGCCCATCATCACGATTTCACGGACACGTGGAGCGATCTGCGGCGCCTTGTTGAGCGCCAGCGCGATATTGGTGAGCGCACCCAGCGTGCAGAGCGTGACAGTGCCGGGCTCTTCGGCCAGCAGGGTTTCGATGATGAAATCGACGGCATGCTGCGTCTGCATCGGCATGGTCGGCTCTTCGACCACCGGGCCATCAAGACCGGTCTTGCCGTGCACGTGTTCCGCCGTCACCAGCTGGCGCACCAGCGGCCTGTCGGCTCCGGCATAAACCTTCACATCGCGGCGATTGCACAGCTCGCAGATCACCCGAATATTGCGGGAGGTCAGCGCGACCGGCACGTTGCCGGCGACAGCGGTAATACCCAGCACATCGAGTTCGCCAGGGCTGCCGAGCGCCAGCATGATCGCGGCGGCATCATCCTGCCCCGGATCGGTATCGATGATAATCTTTCTCGGCACAGCCATGCGGGTCTCCTCCAAATCAGCGAGCGGGACTATGATTTGCCTCTTGGCCCAGTGCAAGCGCCTTGCACTCGCTACGCACAGCTACCATATTGAAGCCTCGCGGATGCTGCCTCGCAGGTCCGTCAAAACAGTCGCTTGAGCTGCAAGGACTAGATATGACCCGGATCACGCCCTTTACGAGCCCGCTCCTGCTCGGTTTCGACGCGATGGAAAAGACCCTTGAGCGCATCGCCAAGGGCAATGACGGCTACCCTCCCTATAATATCGAACGCGTGCGCCATGACGATTCATCCGTCGAGCCGGACAGCCTGCGAATCACCCTGGCCGTTGCCGGTTTTTCGGAAGACGACCTCGACGTCACGACCGAGGAAAATCAGCTGATCATTCGCGGACGCCAGGCGGAGGCGGGTGAACGTGACTATCTGCACCGGGGTATCGCCGCCCGTCAGTTCCAGCGGATGTTCGTGCTGGCCGAAGGAATGCAGGTTTCCAAGGCCGAGCTGAAGAACGGCCTGCTCTCCGTCGACCTCATTCGTCCGGAACCTGTCCGTATGGTAAAGAAAATTAATATTTTGGTCCCAGAGTAGGATAACCGGCGGCTCATGCCGGCTGCACCAAGGACCTGGCCGCTCCCAATGGCCCCGAACTTCGTACAGGAAAATCAATGTGTTGCGGATTTCCATTGTCTTCTTGACGATGAAATCGGCAAAGCCACGGAGTACGACTCATGGGATTGAAACACGTCAGCTCACATCTGTCGAAAAATGACCTGGCGCATCTCGGCGCCGGTGAAGTTGGCTATATCCGCAAGATGCGCTCGGACGAAGTGTCCCGTGTCTTCCCGGAGGCCCCCAATATGGACCCTGATCTTGACCTGTGGGCCCTGTTCGGCGCCGACGGCACGCCGATCCTTCTCACCGACAACCGTTCCAGCACCTTCTTCAAGGCCGCGGAAGACGACCTGCGCACCGTCAGCCTGCATTAGGCGACGGGCTGACGTGACATTCCGGCTTAGACGCGCCGGAATGTCAGATAGGCGGACTTGCGGCCTTCCCGGCGCGCCTTGGCCTCGTAGCGCGTGCTCGGCCAGCCGGCATAGGGCGTCAGCCAGTCGCTGGCATTTTCCGCCGTCCATTCGAACGCCGCGTGATCGTGGCAGTGCGACAGTGTCCAGTTGACATAGGTATCGATATCCGAGGCGAAGCAGAAGATGCCGCCGGGCTTCAGCACGCGCGCGAACCGGTCGAGATTGACCGGAGACACGAAGCGGCGCTTCCAGTGCTTCCTCTTCGGCCATGGATCCGGATAGAGAAGGTCGATCTGGTCGATCGAATTTTCCGGCAGCCAATCCAGCACCTGTGTTGCATCATCATCGTGCAGACGAATGTTTTCAGCGCCACGCTCTTCGATATAGCCGACCAGCTTTGCCATCGAATTGACGAAGGGCTCGACGCCGATGAAGCCCGTCGCCGGGTCTTCGACCGCGCGGTGAATCAAGTGCTCCCCACCACCAAAACCGATCTCCAGCCGCACACGACCGACAGGATGCCTGAACAACGTCTTCACATCCGCAGGTGCGGGCGAGGCCAAATCCAGCCGCAGCAAGGGCAGGACCGTATCAAGATGCGTTGCCTGCAGCGCGCGCAGGGGCTTGCCCTTGCGGCGTCCGAAGAAAGCTTCGGTCGAGCGGCTGCGATGCTGGTCAGTCATGGCAATGGTCTTTCACGATAAAAGCGGACGTCTCCGTCAGGAAACATCCGCTTTACAGTTTTATCGGCAGGTCCGTAAAGAGCCGGATCAGGCGGCCTTCAGCGCTTCTTCCTTCAAAGCGTCCTTGAGCGGCTTGACGAGGTCAAGCTTTTCCCAGGAGAAGGAGCCGTCGCGGCCAGCCTTGCGGCCGAAATGGCCATAGGCCGAGGTCTTGGCATAGATCGGCTTGTTGAGGTCCAGATGGCGGCGAATGCCGGACGGGGACAGGTCCATCGTCTTGCGGATCGCGCCTTCGACCTGGTCTTCGGTCACCTTGCCGGTGCCATGCAGATCGACATAGATCGACAGCGGCTGGGCGACACCGATCGCATAGGCGATCTGGATCGTGCAACGGTCGGCAAGGCCAGCGGCCACGACGTTCTTGGCGAGGTAGCGTGCCGCGTAGGCAGCCGAACGGTCGACCTTGGTCGTGTCCTTGCCGGAGAACGCGCCGCCGCCATGCGGGGCTGCGCCGCCATAGGTGTCGACAATGATCTTGCGGCCGGTCAGGCCCGCATCACCATCCGGACCGCCGATAACGAACTTGCCGGTCGGGTTGATGTACCAGTTGCAGTCATTGGCAATCGCGATGTCATGCAGCGCTTCGCGGATATAGGGCTCGACAACGGAGCGAACCTTGGCCGAATCCCAGGTCTCATCGAGATGCTGGGTCGACAGAACGATCGAAGTCACTTCCGACGGCTTGCCGTCGATGTAACGGACTGTCACCTGGCTCTTGGCGTCAGGACCAAGGCGGCCAGCTTCGCCGACGCCCTTCTTGCGGGCTGTGGCCAGAAGATCAAGGATGCGGTGCGAATAGTAGATCGGCGCCGGCATCAGTTCCGCGGTTTCCTTGCAGGCGTAACCGAACATGATGCCCTGGTCGCCGGCACCTTCGTCGCCCTGCTTGTCTGAAGCATTGTCAACGCCCTGGGCGATATCGGCCGACTGGGGATGCAAAAGCACGTCGATCTTGGCGGTCTTCCAGTGGAAGCCGGCCTGCTCGTAACCGATTTCACGGATCGCCTTGCGGGCGGCGGCCTTGAACTTCGCAGGATTGATAACCGGATGACCGGCGGCGTCTTTCAGGACGTTGCCGTCCTTGTCCTTCTTCAGAAGGGTGTCCGGCACCCGGACTTCACCAGCGATGACAACGCGGTTGGTTGTTGCCAGCGTTTCGCAGGCGATGCGAACCCCCCAGGGGTCGATGCCGGTTTTGGCGGCTTCACGATACACAAGATCAACAATTTCATCGGAAATCCGGTCACAAACCTTGTCCGGATGACCTTCTGCCACGGATTCACTCGTAAACAGGTAGTTAGCGCGCATGCGGGAAGTCCCCTCAAAGAAAAAACTGCTTCAAACGTGTTAGTGATTTTGCCACGAATTGACAAGCACACAAGGACATAAATATATCTTTATATGAGCAATGCAGTACTGATTTCTGGTGTTTTGGTGCTTTGAAGCCGTATCCCGCGGGGAGCCTCTCCTGATTCCCGGCCGCAGCGAATGCGTGGTGTCATAAAAAAAGCGGCCTATCCGGCCGCTTTTTTTGTTTCCGCCCGCAGCTGCCTTATTCGGCCTCTGCCTCGGCTGCCAAAGCCTTCACCAGGTCTACAAGCTTGCGGCGCACCTTCGGATCACTGATCTTGACGAATGCGCGGTTGAGCTGAAGGCCTTCCGAGGACGACAGGAAGTCGACCACGTAATTTGAGCTCGACGCTTCTGCCATGCCAGACGGACCGGTTGACGAGTCGCCCGGTGCGTCTTCGAAAAAGAAGGAGACCGGAACATTCAAGATGCTTGAAATGTTCTGAAGGCGGCTGGCGCCGACACGGTTCGTGCCTTTTTCATATTTCTGGATTTGCTGGAAGGTGATCCCGAGGCTCTCTCCGAGCTTTTCCTGGCTCATGCCCAGCATGGTGCGACGAAGGCGAATCCGGCTGCCGACATGAATATCGATCGGGTTCGGCTTCTTTTTGTTCTCTATCATAACGGTTTCCTAATAAGCGAAGTTTCAGTTGCTCCATAACCTGGACACTTGCCGAGAGCAGACTACACGTCACGTTGTGCAGCCGGGCGGAAACCCTCTGAACATAGGTGAAGATCGATGGTGAGAACCACTATGCAATTTTAGGGGTTTTTGGTCAATTCTCTCGCAGAATAAAACTTGCGCGGGAAATCACAGCAAATCCGAGAAAAAGACACGCGAGTAGCATCCCATTTCGCCGCTGCTCACGCGGGCTTATTAGCAAAGCAAGCTTTCCCGGCAAAAGTGTGTCTACAAAGCCCTGTGCGCCGAACGGAAATCCAGTCACAACTTCTCCACGCGCGTTGACGACAGCAGAAACACCGGTGTTGGCATCCCGGATCAACGGCAAGCCCATTTCCACGGAACGAAGCTGGGCCTGCTGGAAATGCTGATAGGGTCCGGGCGTATTGCCGAACCATGCGTCATTGGTCAGATTGAGCAGCGCATTGGCTTGAAGTGCATCATTGCCGATTTCGGCCGGAAAGATCGCCTCGTAGCAAATCAGCGGGTAAAGTGTCTTTCCGTCCGGCAATGTCAGCAGCGAACGCGTCGCTGCGGCCGAGAAGCCGCCGGGCATGGCGACCGTATCCAGGCCGGCTGCCGACAGCAGGCTTTCCAGCGGCAGATACTCTCCGAAGGGAACAAGATGCACCTTGTCGGACGCGCCAACGATCTGGCCGCGATCGTCAATGACATAAATCGAATTGTAGTAGCGCGGCGGCTGGCCAGCACCAGCATCCTCTGCCCGGACAGCACCGGCGATCAGGATCTGGCCGTCCTGGAGCACATCCGAAATCCGCAGCAACGCATCCGGATTTTCCGTCAAAATGAACGGTACGGCGGTTTCCGGCCAGACGATGACATCCGGCCGCTTGCCACCATTTTCAGCTGGCGCCTGCGTCAGCTTGAGATGTTCTTCAAAAATCGCCATCCGCTCATTGTCATCGAGTTTCTTCGATTGATCGATCAGCGGCTGGACAAGGCGAAACGTAACCGCTGGATCGGCCGCCGGCGGCAAAGGCTCACCAAGGCGATAATATCCGTATCCGAAATGGGCGGCGACCAGCAGCACAGCGACGCTGAGCCCAAATCGCATGCCCTTGCGCGTGCCGATCAACGCCGGGGCCGCGAAGACGAAAACAGCCAGCAGCGTTACGCCGCCAAGGCCGATGAGCGAAGCCGACTGCATCATCAGCGGAACGGGCATGGCCGCATAGCCGATCGCGTTCCAGGGAAAGCCGGTCAGAACGAAGCTGCGCAACCACTCGAAAAGCCAAAAGGCAAAGGCGAGCGCTGCAATCCGGCCGAGGCCGTCGGACCAGAGGATGCGGGCGATTGCCGTTGCGAACGCATAGAAGAAGGCGAGGAACGCCGGAACGCCGATCACCGCCAGCGGCACGGCCCAGGCAAAATCATCGGCTTCGACAAGCAGCGCGTTGCCCAGCCACCACAGGCCGCCAAGGAAATAGCCGAAGCCGAAACACCAGCCGATCCAGAACGCCGGGAAGCTGCGCCGGATGAGACCATGGTCGGGATTGCCCGATGCGCCATCGATCAGCCAGACGAGAATGGGGAAGGACAGGAAGGGTGCCGCGAAAATGCCGAAGGGCGGCAATGCAAAAACGGCAATCAAACCGGCGACGAAGGCGGCAAGAGCCCGGCGGGCTCCCGACAACAGCATGATCCTGCCCGCAAGCCACTCCATTCACTTCCCCCAATCGGCACCAGCCGCCACCCGGTCATTCGCGCGGCAGATAGAAACGCGCAAAAACCGTCAATCCGAATCAACGTGGCGGCAGTGTTCCAAAAAAGCAGCTGCTTGTCGTGCCTGGAAACGGCGTTTTAGCCCCAGAGCGTGGAGCTTAGCCGGTTTCGCGCAGTGATTTTTCCGGCTCGCCGGTTGGTGTTGCGTCGAAAGGCACTTCCTCTTCGCCCTTTGCCGGACGGCGGCGGGCGGGCGGGCGCTTGCGGACAATCCGCACCCGCTTCACACGGCGCGGATCGGCGTCGAGAACCTGGAACTCGAAACCGGGGATCGCCTGGACAACTTCGCCACGGGCCGGGATGCGGCCGAGTGCGGCAAAGACCAGACCACCCAGCGTATCGACATCCTCCAGCTGCTCGCGCACATCGAAATCCGGGCCGATCGCCGCGGCGATCTCTTCCAGTTCAACGCGGGCATCAGCCACGAACACATCGTCGGAGGTCTTGGCGAACATGACTTCTTCATCGTCATGCTCGTCTTCGATATCACCGACGACCATTTCGACGATATCCTCAAGCGAGGCGAGACCATCGGTGCCGCCATATTCGTCGATTACCAAGGCCATCTGAATACGGGCGGCCTGCATGCGCTGCATCAGGTCCGAGGCGTGCATGGACGGCGGCACGAACAGGACCTGGCGGATGATGCCGGCCTCTTCGACGGTCTTCGACAGATCGATACGGCCGAGATCGAAACTGGGCTTGGGCTGGCGAACCGGCTTCTCCGGCTTTTCAGCCGTGCTGGCCGTTGCGCTCGCGGTTGAACGGCTGCCGTTGCGCCGCTTGTTGCGCGCCTGCTTGGTGACATAGGAGAGCAGGTCGCGGATATGGACCATGCCGCGCGGATCATCGAGGCTTTCGCTGTAGACCGGCATGCGCGAGCGGCCGGATTCCTCGAAGATCACCATCAATTCAGCGATGGTGATGCTGAGATCCACGGCCTCGATATCGGCCCGCGGGACCATGACATCCTCGACGCGGACTTCGCGGAAACGCAGGATATTGTTGAGCATGGCGCGTTCGGCCGGCGAAAAGGCCGTATCCGCATCGGCGCCACCCGTCATCAGCGCATCGGTAAGATCTTCACGAAGGCTTGAGGCATTGCCCGCACGCCAGATCCGGGCTGCACGGCTCCAGAAGGAGGAGCCCGACTTGCCGTTCTCAGGTTTCGGGGCGGTGCTACTACTGCCCGCTTCGTCCTGACTGGAGGCTTCCGCCTCGTCTCTTACAGCCGGGGCCGGCTGTGCTCTAAAATCGCTCATTGTTCCAAACTATCAAACGGGATCACTGTCCCCATAGGGATCAGATAAACCAAGACCGGCCAAAATGCGAGTCTCCAGGCTCTCCATTCTTTCGGCATCGTTCTCATCGATGTGATCATAGCCGAAAAGATGCAGGAATCCATGCACCAGGAGGTGGGTCAGGTGTTCGTCGAAAGGCTTGCCGAGGTCCTCGGCTTCGCGCACCAGCGTCTCATGGGCAAGGATGATATCGCCGAGCATCGGCCCCGGCATCTTTCCCGGCGTGACCGGAAAGGCTGGAAAAGACAGGACGTTGGTCGGCTTGTCCTGGCTGCGCCATTCCGCGTTGATTTCGCGGATGGATGCGTCGTCGGTAAAGACCAGCGACACTTCCGGCGGCATCTTTGGAAACGGCTGTTTTTCTTCCCGCTTCAGGAAATCGGCGCTCGCGCCAAGGACGCGCTCGCTGAGCGATAAAAGGTCCGCCTCGGAAGGCCATGGGCCTTCCTCGACGCTGATCTGGATATCAAGGCTCGTCATGATTGACTTGCTTCCGCCTTAGCGGTCGCTCTGCTCGCTTTCGTCATGCACGGCCGTCGTTGCCTCATAGGCACGAACGATACGGGCAACCATCGGATGGCGGACAACATCGACGTCCTTGAAGCGGACGACAGAAACGCCTTCGACACCTTTCAGAATCTGCAGGGCCTCGACAAGGCCGGACTTGACGCCGCGCGGCAGATCGACCTGGCTTGGGTCACCTGTGACGATCATCCGGCCATTTTCGCCGAGACGCGTCAGGAACATCTTCATCTGCATTGTGGTGGTGTTCTGTGCCTCGTCAAGAATAACGGCAGCATTGGCGAGCGTGCGTCCGCGCATGAAGGCGAGCGGCGCGATTTCGATGACGCCCGCCGTGATCGCCCGCTCGACCTTGTCGCCGGGCATCATGTCGTAGAGCGCATCGTAGAGCGGCCGCAGATACGGATCGACCTTGTCCTTCATGTCGCCGGGCAGGAAGCCGAGGCGTTCGCCCGCTTCGACGGCAGGGCGAGACAGCACGATGCGATCGACGGCGCCACGTTCGAGAAGCTGAGCCGCATGGGCAACCGCCAGATAGGTCTTGCCGGTACCGGCAGGACCAACGCCGAACACCAGCTCGGACCGCTCCAGCGCACGCATATAGGCGTCCTGCGTTGGCGTGCGGGCCGCGACGGTCTTCTTGCGCGTCGAAATCTGCGCGAGGTTCAGCTTGGCTTTCTTTTCCATGGTCGGCAACTGTAGCTGGTCGTCGGCAGCGACGGCCATGCGGATGGCGCCTTCGACATCGGAGGGTTCGACGGTGCTGCCGTTCTGCAGGCGCCCGTAGAGATAATCGAGCGCCCGGCGGGCCTGATTGGTGGCGACCACTTCGCCCGAGATCGAAACGGAATTGCCGCGCGGCCGCGCATCGATATGCAGGCGCTGTTCGATCAATTTGAGATTCTGGTCAAACTGGCCAAACAGTTCGCTGGCGAACCTGTTGTTCTCAAATGTGAGCACGAAGTGATTGACGTCTGTCGCGGATGTTTTCGACTGGCGCGGCGAGGATGAAACCAATTCGTGTCCGTTCAAGCGGTCAGGCTCCTTGAGTTAGCGGTCCCTCAGCTTACCACTTCGGCAAACAGACTGTTAGGGCCCGCACCAGTGATTCGTACAGAAACAATGTCACCGATTTGCGATGCGTTTGCATCAACATTCACCGACTGCAGCCAGGGCGAACGGCCGATCAGCTGCCCCGGCATGCGGCCGGGCTTCTCCAGAAGCAGGTCGATGGTCTTGCCGATACATTGCTGAGCAAACTCGTTTTGCTGTTTTAGCAACAAAGCCTGCAATCTTTCCAATCGCTTGGCTTTGACGTCTTCCGGCACCTGATCGCCAAGATCGGCGCCGGGCGTTCCCGGGCGGGTCGAATATTTGAACGAAAATGCCTGTGCATAACCGACCGTCTCGACAAGCCGCAGCGTATCCTCGAAGTCCTCGTCGGTCTCGCCGGGAAAACCGACGATGAAATCGCCGGACAATGCGAGATCAGGACGCGCTGCCTTGATCCGGGCGATCAGCGCGATGTACTCGGCCGTGGTATGCCGCCGGTTCATCGCCTTCAGGATGCGGTTCGAGCCAGACTGGATCGGCAGATGCAGATACGGCATCAACTGCTTCAGGTCGCGATGGGCCTCGATCAGGCTGTCCTCCATGTCACGCGGATGGCTTGTGGTGTAGCGCAGCCGGGCAAGGCCCTCGATCTGCGTCAGGCGATGCAGAAGCTGGCCGAGCCCCCATTTTTCGCCGTCGGCGCCAAGGCCATGCCACGCGTTGACGTTCTGGCCAAGCAGGGTGATTTCGCGCACGCCGGCATCGACCAACTTCTGCGCTTCGGCAACGATCTGGGCAACCGGCCGGGAGACCTCGGAGCCGCGTGTATAGGGCACGACGCAGAAGGTGCAGAACTTGTCGCAACCTTCCTGAACGGTGAGAAACGCTGTAACGCCCCTCGCCTTGGTCTTGGCCTTGTCGGGCGCTGGCAGGTGCTCGAACTTGTCCTCGATGGCATAATCGGTTTCGAGAACCCGTTCGCCGCGCTGGACGCGCTTCAGGGCTTCGGGAAGCCGGTGATAGGTCTGCGGGCCGATGACGAGATCGACGGCGGGCGCCCGGCGCAGGATTTCATCGCCTTCGGCCTGGGCAACGCAACCGGCAACACCGATCATCATATCGCGGCCTTCGGCGGCCTTTTTCTTCTTCAGGTCACGCAGCCGCCCCAGCGCCGAGTAAACCTTCTCGGCGGCTTTCTCGCGGATATGACAGGTGTTCAAAAGGACGAGATCGGCGTCTTCCATGACATCGGTCGAGACATAGCCGTCCTTGGCCAAGGCATCAGTCATCCGGTCGGAATCGTAGACGTTCATCTGACAGCCGTAGGTCTTCACAAAGACCTTGCGGACCGGCGGGCTTTCGAGAGCCATTTCAGGCTTTGCGGATAAAACGGCGATTTCCTGTGTCATGCCCGGTTCCATAGAGCATCAAGGCCCAAAATTGAAGCCCCTTCCCTTGCCTCAACAGCCTCAACGGCCGCGCAGCTTGAGGGCCAGCATTTCGCGGATGCTCTTTTCCACCTGACGGCTGACGACCTTGCGATTGCTGTCTGCGGTGTAGGTGATTTGCTCGCCATAGATGACGTCGACATCGACGGCGCCCTCATGGAGGATGCCGAGCAGATGCGGTCCAAGCGGAATATCGCCCGGCCAGGCGGCAACCGGCCGGTGATAACGCCCCATCGGCATGCCGTGAATGCCGGTATAGGCGATGGCGACCGGCTGGACATGGACGGCACCCGTCGGCGACATGGGCACGGCGGCGGCAGCAGCCCCAAACAGCGAGGTCTTGATCTCGAGCAGCCGGTTGCCATCCGATGTCGTGCCTTCCGGAAACAGCACGACGATCTCGCCGTCTGCCAGCCGCTTGCCGATCTCGTTGACCTGATTGCCGGTGGTGCGCTTCTGATCGCGGTCGATGAAGATCGTCGCCTGCAGGCGCGCCAGAAGGCCGAAGACCGGCCAGGCCTTGACGTCGGACTTGGCAACAAACACCACATCGGCGATCGAGCCGAGAACAAGGATATCCTTCCAGCTGGCGTGGTTCGACACCAGCATCAGCGGCCGCTGCCGGTCGGGCGTGCCATGGACGCGCACCCGGATGCCGACGAGGCGACACGCCATGCGGTGCCAGAGACGGGGCAGCGTACGGCGCTGCGGTCTGTCCAGCCAGAGGAGGAGGATCTGCACCGGCGCCATGACAACCGTGGCCGCAATCAGAACCGTCATGCAGAGCGCAACGCGCAGCCAATTGATCACGCGCGGCTTTCCAATCCGACGTTCGGCATCATCGTCCGCAGCGATGAGCCGCGTCTATCGTGATCTCTGCATGGTCGGTTGGGATTGCAGCGCAAGCGCGTTTCTCTTCCAGGTCCGCTTTACATCAGTCAGTTCAAGCGGGTACGGCTAGCCAAGATCGAGGCGCATGACAAGGGCGCCGGTTTTAGCGCCGTTAACATCTTGATAATATGCACGTCTCTCGCCAACCTTGGCAAAGCCGAGTTTTCGGTAGAGAGCGATGGCGGCGATATTGGTCTCGTCGACTTCAAGGAAAACCGCTTCGGCCGCCTGATCGCGCGCCTCGCGCAATGCGGCCCGCATCAACCGCCAGCCAAGACCGAGGCGCGAAAACCGTGGATCGATACCGATCGTCAGGATTTCCGCTTCACCGGCCGCCACCCGCGACAGCACGAAGCCGCCGACAAGCGGCTGTGTAATAAACGGACGCGTATAGGCATTGCTCTGACGGGCGATGAAGCCGAAAACGGTATCCTGGATCAGCAGCGAATGCAGTTCCCCATCGCTCCAGGCATGGGTGAAGCGCGATTTGTGGATGGCGGCGGCGTGCGGCAGGTCAGCCGTTTCCAGGGCGAAGATTTCGAATTCTGGCTTGCGGACAAAATAGTCGGACAGCGACATCTTATGCTCGCGCCACCGCAAAACCGGCCTGCGACTTGACGTCGGGACCCCGCAGATAGAGCGGGCTCGGCTTGCCGCGCGAAGGATCCGCTGCGGCACCCAGACGGGCGACAAGACGGATATCCGTCAGGTCTGTTTGCGCGGTGCTTTCCGGTGGGTGGTCTATCAGATGCCTGGTAGCGGTACCGCAGATGAGCCCGTCGAAATCGGCAAAATGTCTTTGGGCCTCTGGAATTTCCAGCATCATCGCTTCGCTGCGTGGAGCACCATCGGCTTCAAAACTCTGGCAATAGAGTTCGTCGCGCTTGGCATCGATCGTTGCCAATATGGCGCGTCCCGGATGCGTTTCGCGGGCCGCTTCGGCAATGGCGGCAAGTGTCGTGATGCCGACGGCGGGCACGCCAAGGGCCAGCGCAAAACCGCGGGCGGCGGCGACGCCGACACGGATGCCGGTGAAGGAGCCGGGGCCGACAGTGACGGCAATGCGCTCGATATCCGCAAGGACCTTGCCACTGGCCGCCAGCGCCTCATCGATAAAGCCCACGAGTTGCTCGGCATGGCCACGGCCGATATCGGCGCCGGCGGAGGCCAGAACCGTGTCGTTGCCGCTGTCATAGACCGCAGCAAAACAACCCGTCCCAGCCGTATCAATGGCCAGAACGATCATACCTTTTCAACTTTGATGGATAGCCGCAGCACGG
>Ga0247813_10001121_pt1 | contig 21279 bp, 21 predicted proteins | sample UWRJL169409C1_FD_180719 | JGI IMG/M metagenome (GOLD analysis project Ga0247813, IMG submission 180719) | Plant litter microbial communities from Arlington Agricultural Research Station in Wisconsin, United States - UWRJ-L169-409C-1 | ecosystem: Environmental > Terrestrial > Plant litter >...
GGCCGGCACGGCGAGGATGTCACCGGGCTCGACATCGCCGGGCAGGTAGTCGGCGTACACGACGATGTCGCCGCTCTCGCAGTGCTTTCCGGCGACGCGCACGAGGGACGCGTCAGCGTCGGAGACGCGGTTGGCGATGCGTGCGGAGTAGTCGGCGGCGTAGAGGGCGGGGCGCACGTTGTCGCTCATGCCGCCGTCGATGCTGACGTACTTGCGAATCGCAGCACCGTCGACCAGGACATCCTTGATGGTTCCGACGGTGTAGAGCGTGGTCGTCGACGGGCCGACGATGGACCGTCCCGGTTCGATGGCGATGACGGGAACGGCCACGCCACGCTCGGCCGCCGCTGCGGCGACGATCTCGGCAAGGCGGTGCGCGAGCACGTCGACCGGGAGTGCCTCGTCGGAGGAGTTATAGGCGATGCCAAATCCGCCACCGAGGTTGAGTTCGGGCACCGGTCCGGTCTCGAGGAGCAACGCGTGCACGTCGAACAGCCGGCGGGCGGCCTCCGCGAATCCGTCGGCCTCGAAGATCTGGGAGCCGATGTGCGAGTGCAGCCCGAGGAATGTGAGCGACGGGAGCTCGCGGATGCGATCGACGAGAGGCGCGACATCCGCGAGAGGAATACCGAATTTCTGGTCTTCACGTGCCGTTGCGAGGTATTCGTGCGTGTGCGCGTGAACGCCGCTGTTGACGCGCAGGCGCACCGGCTGCACGCGGGCGTGGCGCTCGGCGGCCTCGGCAACCCGCTCGATCTCGATTGCGCTGTCGAGAACTACCGCGCCGATTCCGACGCCGACGGCGCGGTCGATCTCTGCGAGGCTCTTGTTGTTGCCGTGAAAGCCGAGACGAGCGGGCTCCGCTCCCCCGGCGAGCGCGACGGCCAGTTCTCCGCCGCTGCACACGTCGATGTTGAGGCCGTCCTCGATCATCCACGCGGCGACCTGCGTGGAGAGAAACGCCTTGCCCGCGTAGTAGACCTTGACGCTCGAGCCGACGGCAGCGAATGCGTCACCGAACGAGTCACGGATGCCTCGCGCCCTTGATCGCACGTCGTTCTCGTCGACGACGTAGACGGGTGTGCCGTACGCGGCAACGATCTCGCTCGTGGCGAGACCCGCGATGGTGAGCTCACCCGACTCCGCTCGATCCGCGTTGAGAGACCAGACGGACGCCGCGAGAGCGTTGGCGTCGTCGGGATGCTGCAACCACGACGGTGCGAGGGGGTTGGATGACACGAGCGCGCCTCTTAGAGATATCGACAAGGTGGGGCGAGCGAACCCGGCGTGGTCCGAAGAAGCCGTGTTTATAGTACCGGTAGGGGCTATTCCTCTTCGCACGTTCCGCGGGTCGTGAGCCCGCCACCGACGAGGGGAACGTTGGATCCGCTGCCCGTGACGACGAGCGCAGATTCACTCACGGTGAGTCCGGTGAAGGCAAGCGCGGCCGGCAGGCTGGCCGCGACGCACACGTTCCTGGCCTTGGTGAGGCTCGCGCCGGCCTTGCCGTACTTGCTCGCGGTGAACTCTTCCGGCGTCATCGCCTCACCGTTGACGGTGATGGTCTGGGGTGTGAGAACGAGAGCTCCGGCATCCACCGTCGGTGCGAAGCCCACGATGAACTCGACTTTGTTCTTGGTGGATGTCACGGCGAGCACGCCATCACCCAGCGCCACTTTCGCGCCCTCCTGACCCTGCAGAGACGACGCGAAGGCTATGGCGTCGTCGCCGGTCATAGCGAGTTCAACGCCGACCTTCTCGGAGGGCTGTGACGGGCTCGTCGGCACACCCTGCGCGTTGAGCGCGAGGTCGCCTTTAAGTTCGCCGAAGGTCGCACCGGGAACATCGACGGATACCTGATCGATCGTGCCGCCGATCGCCTGCCCGATGAAGATACCCGGCCCGAGGTCGACTGTCACCGCACCGTCGTTGGTCAGGCCGAAGGTGTCGGCGACTTTGCCCGCGATGACTCCTTCGACAGCATCTCGAGCAAGTTTGTCGGCGGCAACCGTGCCGCCGATGAGGATTCCGCCGAAGACGACGAGGAAGACTATGGGTCCGACCATGCGGCGGGCGAATCCACGACGCGGGATCTCCTGGGCCTCAAAGCCGAGGTCGGTTGGATCGAAGCTGACCGGGTTGTCCCACGCGGGTCGTTCTTCTCGCGGCGCTCGCTGGAGTTGGGCGAAGGGGTCGTCCTGCGCGGGCAACCGCTGCACCGGCGGTCGAGCGGGCGGCACCTGGCCGGGCCAGAGCGGCGCACTCGGGTTGTACGGCTGGGTCGACTGCGAACTCGAGGGTGCCGACGGCTGGGGCGGCACGACGGGAAGCGGCGGCTGGGTGGGCGCCTGCTGACCGGGCCACAGCGGAGGCTGGGGTGTTGAGGTATCAGCGGCGGGCTGCGTGGGCCATTGCACAGTGGGCTGCGGCTGCTGAGGCTGCTCGGGTTGCGCTGCTTGTGGCGTCGACTGCTCCGGCGGCGTTACCGGCTTCTCGCTCTCCCGTGGTTGCTGAGGCGCCGGCGGATTCGTGCCGCCGAATCCCCAGTCGAAACTTCCTGGTTCGCGATCCATAGATTCATTGTCAGTGGCGTGCGCCGAAACATCGGGAGGACGTGCCGCTAATCACAACTGCCGAGCCGTAGCAATGAGGCATCATCAAGTATCGCCGCCTCAGCGCGTACACCTCGACAGAACGGCTAGTTAGTCGGGCAGGTACCCATGCTGGAGAACTCCGTGCCGCCGAGGGCTGCGCCATCAGCCTCGAGATCGATGAGGAGCGCGCTGCCGTCGACGTGCACGTCTGTCACGGTGAGCGCCTGCGGCAAGTAGCTCGACACGCAGAACGATTGGGTCGACAGGAGCGTGCCCGCGAGACCGGCGAACGGACCGGCCTTGAGGTCGGCGACCGAGATCTCTGCACCGTTGAGGGTGATCACTGTCGGATCGAAACCGATCTCGCCGTCCGTGACAACAGGGGTGAGCTCGACACCGACCGGAATCGACAGTCCGAAGAGCGCGAACTCGCTCTCGATCGCCACGCGGTCCTCAACGAGTGCGATGGATTTCACATCGGCAGCCGTCACATTGGAGGCAAGACCGGCGAGGTCACCCTCCGGCACTGAGGCAGTCACGCGGAGCGTGCGCACGGCCCCGTCAGCCGAGAGCGGGATGCCGGTCATGGCGATGTCGATGTCGCCGGTGATCGGCCCGAGGGTGACGTCGTCCACCGCGACATCCACGGAGTCGATGCTGCCCGTGATGCCTTGGGCGATGAGGGATCCCGGGCCGATGACCACGTCGATCTCCTTGGATGCCTCGAGCCCGAAGACCTGCTGCACCTGCTCGCGCACGTACTGTTCGGCGTAGCTGCGCGCGAGGTTGTCGCCGACGATCCACGCGACGACCACGAGCACGGCGATGATGACGAGGGCGATGAGCCACCCGATCCAACCGCGGCGCTTCTTCCTGGGCGCAGGCTCGACTGACTCAACGTCACCGGCGGGGATCACCTCGAAGTGACCGAGGTCGGTGGTCGGCGTGTCGTCGGCCATAACTACATCCTCTCGGGTGCGCTCACGCCGAGCAGACCGAGGCCGTTGCGCAGCACCTGGCCCGTCGCGTCGTTGAGCCAGAGTCGTGTGCGGTGCACGTCGGTGACTTCCTCGTCGCCCTGTGGGGTGACTCGGCAGTTGTCGTACCAGCGGTGGTAGGCGCCCGCGACTTCTTCGACATAGCGCGCCACGCGGTGCGGCTCGCGCAGTTCGGCGGCCTGGCGCACGACGCGCGGGAACTCCGCGAGCACCCCGAGCAGGATGCTCTCGGTCTCGTGGGTTAGCAGCGAGGCGTCGAATACGCTGTTGTCCACGCCGGACGCAGCGGCATTGCGTGCGACCTGGTGCGTGCGAGCGTGCCCGTACTGCACGTAGAAGACGGGGTTGTCACTCGTCTTCTTGCCCCACAGGTCGAGATCGATGTCGATCTGCGAATCGATGGATGACCGAACGAGCGCGTAGCGCCCCGCGTCCACTCCGACAGCCTCAACGAGGTCTTCGAGGGTGACGACGGTTCCCGCGCGCTTCGACATGCGGAGCGGCTCGCCATCCCGCACGAGGTTGACCATCTGTCCGATGAGCAGCTCGAGGTTGTAGTACGGCTTGTCACCGAACGCCGCCGTCATGGCCATGAGTCGCTGCACGTAGCCGTGGTGGTCGGCGCCGAGCATGATGAAGTTGCGCTCGAAACCGCGCTCTCGCTTGTTGAGGTAGTAGGCGAGATCACCCGAGATGTAGGCGGCTTCACCGTCGCTCTTGATGACAACGCGGTCTTTGTCGTCGCCGAACGAGCTCGTGCGCAGCCAGGTGGCGCCGTCCGCCTCGTAGATGTGGCCGAGGTCGCGCAGTCGCGCAACGGCTCGATCGACGGCACCGGATTCGTGCAGGTCGTTCTCGTGGAAGTAGACGTCGAAGTCGACGCCGAACTCGTGCAGGCTCGCCTTGATGTCGCCGAACATGAGCTCGACGCCCACCGCGCGGAACACCTCCTGCAGCTCGTCGGCCGGAAGCTGCTCGAGGTTTCCGGGGTAGTCGTTCTCGACGCGGGCGGTGATGTCGAGGATGTACTGGCCCGCGTAGCCGTCTTCAGGAGCCGGCTCACCCTTGTGCGCCGCGACGAGGCTGCGCGCGAAGCGGTCGATCTGGGCGCCGTGGTCGTTGAAGTAGTACTCGCGCGTGACTATGCCGCCCTGCGCCTGGAAGATGCGGGCGAGACTGTCGCCGACAGCTGCCCAGCGCACGCCGCCGATGTGGATCGGTCCGGTCGGGTTGGCTGACACGAACTCGAGGTTGATGGTGGTGCCGTCGAGGAGGTCACCGCGTCCGTAGTCGGCTCCGGCCTCGACGATCGTCTTCGCGAGTGCGCCGGCAGCTGCCGCGTCTAGGGTGATGTTGATGAAGCCCGGCCCCGCGACATCCACTTTCGCCACACCGTCTGCAGCCGCGAGGGCCTCGGCGATCTCGGTGGCGAGCTCGCGCGGGTTGGCGCCGACCGGCTTGGCGATCTTCATGGCGATGTTCGACGCCCAGTCGCCGTGCTCGCGGTTGCGCGGACGCTCGAGCGGAACGTCGTCGATCGTCACAGTGTGGGTCGATCCTCGGCGCTCGAGCACGCCTGTCGTCACGGCGAGCAGGGCTGAGGAGAGGTCGGCAGGATTCACGGTGTTCAATCTTATCGCCGCGTGTGGGCCGCGCTTGTCGGCCAGCTAGCCCAACTGCAGCTTCTGCACGCCGTCATCTGTCGGCAGCTCGTCGACGACAGCGAGCACGTCGAGGCGCTGAAGGAAGAGATCTGCCCAGTGGTTGGTGAGGAACGCGATGTCCGCGGCGTCACGTCCGGTGGAGATGCGGAGCATGCTCTGGCGCGGGGCGAGGCGCGTTGCATCCACAACCCACCACTGGCCATCGACGTAGGCCTCGGCGACCGCGTGGAAGTCCATCGGGCTGAGGCCTGGAGCGTAGACAGCGGCCATGCGGGCCGGAACGTCGAGCGCGCGGAGCAGCGCAATGACGAGGTGCGCGTAATCCCGGCAGACGCCGCGGCGCGCCATGAGGGTACGGGCCGCGCCGTCGGTGACAAGGCTCGAGCCGGGCACGTAGGAGAGCTTGTTCCAGACCCAGAGGGTCACTGCGCTCAGGAGGTCGTGGCCTTCGAGGCCCGCGAACTCGGAGCGCGCGGTCGGAGTGAGGCTGTCGGACTCGCAGTAGCGGCTCGGACGCAGGTAGACGACGAGGTCGAGCTCGTCGACCGGCGCGGGTTCGGAGCGGCCGTCGACCGTCGACCGGTAGTCGACGATGAGCTTGCCGGGTCCATCGGCGAGACGGTGCAGCCGGGTGCCGTGTCGGTCGGTGAGCTCGATGAAGTCGAGCTCGGTGCCATCCAAAATGAAGGTCGCCTGCTCGCTCGCGAAAGTTGCAGAACTGGCTGCAGCGATGCTGAATACCATGTCCGTTCGTCCCTGAAGGTCGAGCTCGAGATGGGAAGAAACGGTGCGCTGCATCCGATGATCTTGTCACGTTTGCTGCACCGAAACCGACGGGTTTACACGGCGTTAATATCCGGTTTCGCGAGCACTGTTCATACCGTGGATTTCCACGGCAGGTGACAACCCGCTCCGGTGTTCGCTGCTACCCTTGACACGCACTGGGCCCCCATAGCTCAGGGGATAGAGCGTTGCCCTCCGGAGGCAAAGGCCGCAGTTCGAATCTGCGTGGGGGCACCGTTGGGCCGAGCCGCACCAGTACGAGGACTACGGCACCGAGTTCCTCATCTACGGGCCGCGCGATGCGGCGGAGCTCGACGTCGTGCTCGGGATCGTCGGCGAGAGCCTGGAGTTCGCGCGCGCTCGCGATCAGCAATAACCCTCTGGGGGCAATCACTTATCAGAAACGTGAGTCAGGCTCTCCAAAAACTGTACTATCGCATTCATGCAGCGAACGGGGGCACTCGATGTTGTGCTTCGCCATGTCGCCGAGAGCAATCCGACCGGCGCGGTCGCCGAGGCCTCCCGCCTCTACGAGGAGACCAGCGATGCCTATGTTCTCGCGCTCCTCTCGTTCACTCAGTTCATCTGCCAGCGCTTCGAGGATGCCGCGGCGACGGCCTCACGCGCGCTGAAACTCGCGAGCGATCCGGAAGCCCTCATGCTCGCGCGGGCTACCGCGGGGGTTGCTGCCGCCGGGTGGAACTCCGACCTCGGTTGTGACCCGCTCGCCGACGCTCGGGCCGACCTCGACCTGCTGGATGACGCGGCCATCGAGGCGGACTCTGCGACGTTCATCCGCTACCTGCTCGCAGAGGCTGCCCTCGACTGCGCGCGCTTGCGCCTAGCCGGAGAATTCATCGACTCCTCCCCCGCGCTGTCCGACGTCTTTCTCGCAACTGACGGTAAGCCTCACCCCTACCTCCTTGTCATGGAGGTCATGATCGTGCGCGCACTCGCCTTCCAGGGGCGGATCACCGAAGCGATCACCTTCGGCGAGGCGGCTCTCACCCGCGCCGAACCCGGGATGCCCGAGCTCATCCTCGAGTCGACGATGTGCCTCGTGCGCGGCAACGCCGCGCAGAAGTCAACGGTGCGGGCGATCGCTGACCGGCTCGAGCGCACCCTGCCCGTTCCCCACGACTACCTCTCGAGCGGCTGCTATCTCCTCGTCGCATACGGTCTCATCGCGACCGCGGATGCCACGGGCGCCGCGCGCCTCGTGCTCATCGCGGGTCGCACACCCGGTCTCGAGAAGCTCACGATCATCGACCGAGCGCTCGGGCTTGAACTCCTTCTGGCCGCGGCGGTCGCCGAAGACGACCTCGTCTCCGCGCAGGCCTGGCTCACCCAGGCGATGCCGCTCATCGACTCCCCCATCGGCCGACCCACCGTCGAGCGTATGGCGAGCAGGGTTGCACTGCTCGATGGGCGCGCTGCCGAAGCCGCCGAGCTCGCGGAGCTCGCCGTCGAGCACTCCCGCGCCGATGACCGCGCAGTCGAGACGGCGGAGGGCGAGATCGTGCTCTCCCGCGCCCGCATCGCCCTCGCGCAGCGCGGCCAGGCGAGCGTGCGACTCGAGGCGATGGCTACCGAGGCGGTGGGATCCGGGCACCTCGCGGCGCGGCAATCCGCTGCCAGGGAACTCCGCAGCATCGGCAGGCGACTGCGCCCGCGCCCGGGCAGCGGTTTCGACGGACTTTCCGAGCGCGAACGCGATGTCGCCCTTCTCATCGTCGAGGGCTTCTCCAACAGCGCGATAGCCGCGGAACTCCATCTGTCTGAACACACAGTGCAGGTGCACGTCTCGCGCGTCCTCGCGGCGTTCGGCGTAGCATCCCGCTTCGCTCTCGCGGCAAGCCTGACGAGCCAGTTTCCGGGCAAGGATGCCTCGACCGAACCACCACCACCGCTCACGCCGCGGCAGCACGCCGTCGTCGACCGCATCGTGCTCGGTTTCAGCAACGAGCAGATCGGACGTGAGCTCGGCGTGAGCATCAAGACCGTCGAGAAGCACGTGAGCGAGGTCTTCCGGCGCTGGGATGTCGCGTCCCGCATCGGTGTGAGCCGGCTCGCACGGTTGCGGCAATAACGGCAGCGTCGCAGAGGGCACCGCCGTATCGGCTGTGCCACAGTGGGCAGCGCCACAGCGGGTAAATAAGCCGCTGCCCTACTAGTCGGCTCCCCCGCGCCCGTCGAGCATGGATGCATGAAGACTTCCCTTGCCGCAACAGCCCTGCTCGCCTCCACCCTGCTGCTCGCGGGCTGTGCGCCCGAGGCCACGACCCCGGGCGGATCGACGGAGCCGGGTGATGACGCGCCGGCCGCTGCATCCGGCTGCAATGACGTCACGAGCGAGGGCTACGACCTGTTCAGAGACCCCGCGATGAGCGCGCACCCCGAGGATGGCTTCACCTGGGGCGACGGAACAGACGTCGCCTTCACCTACGACGATTACGACCCCGATCGTTTCGGGCAGTTCGGGTACGAGCTCGGCTACATCCAGGACGACCGCTCGGTTTCGCCGATGGGCGGCGGCTTCTTCGACAAGAGCGACGAAGCGGGCAACTTCCACTCGGCGAACAACGTCTTCGATTCGAACGCGTTCGGTCGCTACGGCTTCATGACGGTGACGATCACACAGGATCCGGAGTCGGGTGCTGATGGGCTCTCGGCCGAGACGACGCCGATCGGCGTCTACTGCGTGAAGTTCGAGGAGGGCTAAGCGCTACGCGTCGAGGCGCTTGAGCACGTGAATCGGAATGAACACACCGAGCGACGTGACCAGAATTCCGCCGAAGAACATCGGCAGCTCGTAACCCGTGTTTGAGAACGCGTAGCCCATGAGGAACAGGCCTCCGATGAAGAGGGCGAGCGAGATGGCGAATGCGACGACGTTCATGCCGCCATCTTATCGCCTTGCTACTATGCGCGAGTGAGCCGTTCCGTCGTGATCGCACCGGATTCCTTCAAGGGCAGCATCACCGCCAGCGCCGTCGCCCTCGCGATCGCGGAGGGCTGGCGGTCGGTGCATCCTGACGATGACGTCATCGTGCTGCCCCAGGCCGACGGCGGCGAGGGCACCCTCGACGCGATCGAGGCGGCATCCCCCGGCGCCATTCGCCGCTCAGTCGCTGATGTACGCGGGCCGGATGGCAGGCGCACGACCGGCGAGTGGCTCGAGCTTCCGGGCGGAACCGCCGTAGTCGAACTCGCACAGTGCTCCGGCCTTCCGCTCATGGCGAGCCTCGACCCGCTCGGAGCGAGCACCCACGGGCTCGGCGACGTCATCGCTGCAGCACTTGCCGCGGGTGCGACGAGCCTCGTCATCGGCCTGGGCGGCTCCGCCTCGACCGACGGGGGCGCTGGTGCTCTCGAAGCGCTCGGACTGCGATTGCTGGATGCCGCAGGCTCACCGCTGCCCGCGGGCGGCGCCGCACTCGCGGCCCTCGACCGCGTCGACGCGACGGCGCTCATGACGCCACCACCGGGAGGAGTGACACTCCTCACCGACGTCGACTCCCCGTTGCTCGGGCCGAGCGGTGCCGCGGCTGTTTTCGGCCCGCAGAAAGGTGCATCGCCAGCCCAGGTCGCGGAGCTCGACGCGGCGCTCGAGAGGTTCGCCCTCGTCGTCGGCGGTGACACCGTGCCACCGGGGAGCGGCGCCGCGGGCGGCACGGCCTTTGGCTTCGTCAACCTGTGGGGCGCGGTGATCGAGCCGGGGTCCCGCAGGCTCGCAGCGCTCAGCGGCCTGCCGCGAGCCATCGAGGGGGCCGATGTTGTCATCACCGGCGAGGGGCGACTCGATTCGCAATCGTTCTCGGGAAAAACAGTGGGCACCATCGCCTCGCTCGCCGCGGGCCGCACGGTGGGCATTATCGCGGGAGGCGTCGACATCATGACAGAGCACTGGACCGCGTCGCTCACCGAGATCGCTGGCTCGACCGAGGCCGCCATGGCGAGCCCAGCTGCGTGGCTGCGCACCGCGGGTGTGCGCGCCGCGCACGAACTCTAGATAGTTCACAACGTTTCGCGCGGGTTGTGCGTCTTAGAAGATAAGAGCAACCAAAGGGGAAACTGTGTCGCAAGCTGAGCGCGATAGATCGGGCTGGGAGCAGGTCGTCGAGCGACTCGTCGCGGAGCGCGGCGACGCACTCATCCGCTACGCCTTCTTCGTCTCGGGTAGCCGTGACGACGCCGCGGACCTCGTGCAGGAAGCCCTCGTCAAGACCTTCGGCCGCCTGCGCAACGGCTTCACTGTCGCGAGCGCCGAAGCCTACGTACGTCGCGCCATCCTCAACACCTGGCTCGACGGTGGCAGACGAACGAGCCGCTGGCGCAAGATCGCGCACCTGCAGGCAGTACCCGAGGCCGAGGATTCCCGCTCGGCCGAGACGGAATCGCGCCTCGACCTCCACGAGGAGATGCAGAAACTCACTCCCCGCGAGCGCGCCTGCATCGTTCTCCGCTACTACGAAGACCTCAAGGTCGACGACATCGCGTCGACACTCGAACTGAGCTCGGGCGCCGTCAAGCGCTACCTGAGCGACGGGCTCGCCAAAATGGCTGTTGCCCTCACCGACACCACGCTGGCGGACAACGTCACGAACCTGAGGAGCGCCCGCAATGGCAAGTGACAACAACATCCACAACCTTTTCGCAAAGGCGGACGAGTCGGGGCTCGGCACGATCGACACGGCTGCCGTGATCCGACGTTCGAAGGCGCGGCGCTTGCCGCTCCAGCTCGCCACCGGTGGAGCACTCGTGCTCGTGGTCGGCGGGCTCGGTTTCGCGGGCATCCAGGGTGCGCTCAACAATGCACCACTCGCATCCACCGCCGGGGCTTCGAGCGAGCGGAGCGGTGAAGACACGAGCCAGCTCTTCTCCGAGAGCAGCGAGAGCACCGGGACCCAGTACGACCGGGCACCCGCCGACAAGATCAACCTGTGCACGGGCACCCTCGCCGACGTTGCGCCGAGCGAGAGCGGCCTCGAGCTGACTGTCGACTTCCCTGATTCCTCTGTCGGCCAGTCCAGCGTCGAAGGCACCGTCACGCTCACCAACACGGGCACCGAGACGGTGACGGGATACACCGCGGCCTCCCCCGCGATCACCCTCTCCCAGAACGGCACCGTGCTCTGGCACAGCAACGGGGCGATGATCGCCCTCGCGGTCGACGTGAACCTCGATCCGGGTGAGTCGCTCGAGTACGCCGCGTCGTTCCAGCCGGTGATCTGCGGTATCGAGGATGACACGGCCGACAGTTTCGGCGAGAAACTCCCGCCCCTTCCCTCCGGTGAGTATCAGGTCTCCGCGGCTATCGACGTGATCGGGGAATCCGCGACCGACCTCGTCACCGGCCCGACCCAGACGGTGGTGATCCGATGAAGCGCCTCGTGATCGTCGCCCTCGCAAGCCTGCTGCTCGTCGGATGCTCGAGCACACCCGCTCCCGAGGATGTCCCCGCTGTCCCGCTGCCGATGCCGATCGACGAGGGTATCGGCGGGGAGATACCGCCCACCCTGCTCGTCGCGCAGAAGGCGGAGGGCGGCGACAGCGCGCTCATCACCGGGATCCTCGGATTCAACTACGCCAACTGTGTGACCCTCGACGACAGCCTGCTCGTTGCACCGATGGGCTCGAGAATCGAGGGAGACGTCGTCTCGCTCACCGGATACGGCTCGTACTCCGTCGGTGATGAGGTTTCGCTCGGAGGCGGACTCACCGAGGCGTACCCCATCGCCGACCTCGACCCGGTGTACGCCGTGTGCGCTCCGCCGGATGTCACGACGGTGTCGATAGTCTTCGTCGCACCCAAGGCCCGGTGAACAAGAGCTCCGCAGCCTCGAGGGCCCTCGCTGAGTACAGCGGGGGCTTTCGCAGGTTAAACCGCGCCTACCGTCGCTAGAATCCGAGTGTTAACTGACGAAAGGCGCTCCCCCACCATGGCTAAGCAATCGATCCTCGGCCGCATCGCACAACTCGCCAAGGCGAACATCAACGCGCTGCTCGACTCCGCAGAAGACCCCCAGATCATGCTCGACCAGATGGTTCGCGACTACACGTCGAGCATCGCAGAGGCCGAGAGCGCCGTCGCCCAGACGATCGGCAACCTCCGCCTCATCGAGCAGGACTACGCAGAAGACGTGGATGCCGCAGCCGACTGGGGCCGCAAGGCCCTCGCCGCGAGTGCAAAGGCCGATGAGTTGCGCGCGGGTGGAAACACCGTCGACGCCGACAAGTTCGACAACCTCGCCAAGGTCGCTCTCGGCAAGCAGCTCTCCTCCGAGAAGGAGGCGAAGGACGCCGAACCCGCCATCGCCTCGCAGACCGAGGTAGTCGACAAGCTCAAGAAGGGCCTCGACGCGATGCGCGGCAAGCTCGGAGAGCTCTCCTCCAAGCGTGACGAGCTCATCGCGCGTGCCAAGACGGCCCAGGCGCAGACCCAGGTCTACGAGTCGCTCAAGAGCATCGACCTCCTCGACCCCACGAGCGAGATCAGCCGCTTCGAAGACAAGATCCGCCGCGAAGAGGCGAAGGTGCTCGGGCAGCAGGAGCTTGCTGCATCCAGCCTCGATGCCCAGTTCGAGTCGCTCGAGGACCTCGGCAAGGAGACCGAGATCGAAGCCCGACTTGCACAGCTCAAGCTCGGAGCGGGTGGCAACCCCTCGGCGATCGAGCAGTAGGAATTCTCTGAGAGTGCGGCCCCGAGGGAATTCCCCTCGGGGCCGCTGTCGTTTGCCGGGATATGACAACGATCGGAATCATCGGAGCAGGACACATCGGCGGCCAGGTCGCGCGCGTAGCGATTGCGAAGGGCTATGACGTTGTCGTGAGCAACTCGCGCGGGCCGGAGACGCTCAGCGATCTCATCAGCGAACTCGGTCCACAGGCGCGCGCGGCGACAGCTATCGAGGCCGCGGAGGCGGGCGATTTCGTGGTCGTGGCGGTTCCACTCAAGGCCTACCGGGATGTCCCGGTCGCCGAGCTCGACGGCAAGATCGTCATCGACGCCAACAACTACTACTTCGAGCGCGACGGTCATATCGACGTGCTCGACAAGGGCGAGGCGACAGTCACCGGCCTCTTGCAGGAACACCTGCCGGCCAGCCGCGTCGCGAAGGGCTTCAACCACATCAAGTGGGGGGACATCACAACAGACGGCACCCCCGCGGGAACCCCCAACCGTCGCGCACTCGCAACCGCGAGCGACTTCGACGACGCCGCCGCACTCGTCACCGACCTCTTCGACGAGTTCGGCTTCGACACCGTCAACGCGGGGCCGCTGAGCGAGAGCTGGCGCTTCGAACGTGACCAGCCCGCCTACGTCGTGCGACAGAATCGCGACGAGCTCGTGACCAACCTCGCGCGCGGCTCGCGCATACGCTCTCACTAGGGCGATACTGATGAGGTGCCAGCCTCCTTCGTCATAGTCCCGCAGTGGCAGGGCTCCGGGTCATCCCGCGCCATGCGGCTCGTGGATGGCGCGCTCGCCCTCCAGGGCGACCTGCCGGCGTCTGCCACGACCCTCGTGGAGGTTCCCCTCGAAGCCGGGGATTCTCGTGGCACGGCCATCCCGCGCTACGGATCGCTCGAGATCGTGCGTGATCGCCAGCTCGCGGCACTGCGGGAGCTCAGCTCGCCCGCCATAACGATCGGCGGGGACTGCGGCGTCGAGCTCGCCGCCGTCGAGCACGCCCTCTCGACGAATCCGGATGCCGCGGTGCTCTGGTTCGACGCCCACCCCGACCTGCACACCGCGCAGTCGTCGTCGAGCGGTGCCTTCACCGGCATGGTGCTACGCGCACTGCTCGGGGACGGCGAGCTCGCCCCCGCCACCCCGCTCGACCCGTCGCGGGTCATCCTCGTCGGGGTTCGCTCCGTCGACGACGCCGAGGCCGAGTTTCTGGCTGACTCCGGCATCGCGTCTATCGGCCTGGCCGACCCCGAACAACTGCTTGTGGCCGTGGCTGCGACGGGTGCGACATCCATCTACATTCACATCGACGTCGATGCGCTCGACCCGGCCGAGTTCGCGAGCAAAGGGGACCCGGTGCCGTTCGGCTTCAGTGTCGTCGACCTCATAGCGCTCATCACTGCGGCACGCGCGGAGTATGAACTCGTCGGCGCCGGGATCACGGAGTTCGCTCCCTCGAGCCCGGAAGCCGCGAACGACGACCTGCCGACCCTCCTGCGGATCATCGGAGCGCTCACGCGCTGACAAAGTGCACTGGCCCGCTAGCCCTAGGCTGGCCGTATGTCTGCTTCCAAGGTCACCGTCGACCGCGACGGCCACGTTCTTCTCATCGGCTTCAACCGCGCTGACAAGCGCAACGCCGCCGACCTTCAATTGCTGCAGGAGCTCTCTGCCGCCTACGGCGAGCTCGAGAGCGACCCCTCACTCAGGGTCGGTTTCGTCTACGCACACGGCGATCACTTCACCGGCGGGCTCGACCTCGCCGACGTCGGTCCGCGCATCGGTGCAGACGGCCTCGACATCACGAGCAAGGGCGGGGTCAACCCGTGGCAGGTTTCCGGTGAATCCATGACCAAGCCCGTCGTGATCGCGGTGCAGGGCACGTGCCTTACGCTCGGCATCGAGCTCATCCTCGCGTCGGACGTGGCGATTGCGGCAGAGTCGACCCGTTTCGGACAGATCGAGGTGGCCCGCGGCATCCTGCCCTTCGGCGGTGCGACGATTCGTTTTCCGCGCGCTGTCGGGTGGGGCAACGCGATGCGCTGGATCCTCACCGGCGACATGTTCGACGCTGCTGAAGCTCACCGCATCGGACTCGTGCAGGAGGTCGTGCCCGACGGCGAGCAGTACGCCCGCGGACTCGAGCTCGCGCAACGCATCGCCGCGCAGGCGCCGCTCGCGGTGCAGGCCGCACTCGCCAATGCGCGACTCGCGGTGCGCGACTCGGATGCCGCGGCTGAGGAAGCGCTGCAGCCCGAACTCGTGCGGCTCGCGAGCTCGGAAGACGCCGCGATCGGCATGGAGGCGTTCGTGACCCGCAAGCCCGCTGAGTTCGTCGGGCGCTGACCGGCGTGGCAGGAGCACCCGCAAGCCCGCTGAGTTCGTCGGGCGCTGACCGGCGTGGCGGGAGCACCCGCAGCCCGCGGCGGGAGAAGTGGGCCCGCGGCGGGAGCAACAACTCCCGCCGCGACACAGTTTCTCCCGCCATTAGGGTCAGCCGCTCGCCGAGGTAACTAGGCTGAGCGCATGACCGAAACCGAGTACGACGTCATCATCATCGGAGCCGGCGCAGTTGCCGAGAATGTCGCAGACCGCGCGGTGCAGGGCGGCCTCACGGCCGTGCTCATCGAGAGCGAGCTCGTGGGCGGCGAGTGCTCGTACTGGGCCTGCATGCCGTCGAAGGCGCTCCTGCGCAGCGGTATCGCTTTGCGCGCTGCGCAGAATGTCGAGGGCACCAAACAGGCTGTCACCGGTGGGCTGGATGTCGCGGCAGTCCTCAAGCGCCGTGACAGCTTCACCCACGACTGGGATGACCAGAGCCAGGTGGACTGGGTCGCCGGCGCGGGCATCGGCCTCATCCGTGGCCACGGTCGCATCACCGGGGTCAAGACCGTTTCGGTCGAGAAAGATGGCGAGTTCACGCAGCTGACCGCCCGGCACGCCGTCGTCGTGAGCACGGGGTCCGACCCGTTGCTCCCCGATATCCCCGGCCTCGCGGACATCAATCCGTGGACGCCGCGGGAGGCCACGAGCGCCAAGGTGATCCCCAAGAGCCTCGCGATCATCGGCGGCGGTGTTGTCGCGGTCGAGATGGCGACGGCCTACGCGAGCTTCGGCTGCGAGGTCACGATCATGGCCCGCAGCGGACTCCTCGGTGGCCAGGAGGACTTCGCCGGCGCGATGGTCGGCGAAGCGCTGAAGAAGCTCGGCGTGACGATCCTCGAGGCCGCACCGAGTGTAGTGAGTCGCGACAAGGTCATCAGCATCACCGTGGACGGCAGAACGATCGAGACCGAGGAACTGCTCGTCGCGACCGGACGCCAGCCCCGCACGACCGACGTGGGCCTCGAGACTATCGGCATCGAGCCGGGCAACTGGATCGATGTGGATGACACGCTTCTTGTGAAGGGTACCGACTGGCTCTACGCCACCGGTGACGTCAACCACCGCGCCCTCCTCACCCACCAGGGCAAGTACCAGGCGCGCGCCGCCGGAGACGTCATCGCCGCGCGTGCCCTCGGCAAGCGCGTGTCGGACAAGAAGTGGGGCACGCACGTCGCAACGGCCGACATCCAGGCCGTGCCGCAGGTGACCTTCAGCGACCCTGAGGTCGCGTCGGTGGGTCTCACGAGCACGGCTGCCGAGAAGGCCGGCTATGACATCCGCGTGGTCGACTACGACCTCGGCTGGGTGGCCGGGGCGAGCCTGCAGGCAGACGGCTACGAGGGCAAGGCGCGCATGGTCGTTGACGAGAAGCGCAAGGTCATTCTCGGTGTGACTTTCGTCGGCCAGGACGTCAGCGAGCTCATCCACGCCGCGACCATCGCGATCGTCGGCGAGGTTCCGCTCGACCGGTTGTGGCACGCCGTGCCGGCCTATCCGACCATGAACGAGGTCTGGCTGCGCCTGCTCGAGACTTACGGTCGCCCGACGAGCGAGGCGTAGACACCCAGCACACTCGTCGCGGCAGTGCCCCAGCCGAGTCCTTCGGCGTGGGCACGGCCAGCGGCACCGAGTGTTGCGCGCAGTGGGGCGTCGTCAAGCAGCGACTGGATGACTCGCGCCCATTCCCCGGCGTCGCGGCTCGCGACGAGCACGCCGGTCTCGCCGTCGAGCACGGACTCCCCCAGTCCACCCACGGCCATCGCGACGACGGGAGTGCCGCTCGCAGCTGCCTCAAGCGCCACGAGACCGAAACTCTCGGTATACGAGGGCACGAGCGTGAGCGCAGAGTTGGCGAGCAGGTAGGTGACCTCGATGCGGTCGAGTGTTCCGAGAAAGCGCACGTCGGCGCTCACACCGAGCTCTGCGGCGAGCGCTCGGAGCGAGTCGAGGTAGCTCTCGGCGCCCGGAGCGGGCTCCCCGACTATTGCAAGGAGCGGTCGCGGCTGAGAGAGCTGGGCGAACGCGCGGATCGCGAGGTCCTGCCCCTTGAGCGGCTGCACGCGGCCAACAACAGACAGGATGGGCCGATCGCTCGCGATGCCGAGGTAGGCGTGCGCGGCGATCGAGCGTGATGTCTTCGCTGGGGTGAAAAACCCGGTGTCCACCCCCGGTGGGATCACCCAGAGCTTGTCAGCGGGAGCCCCGACGACGTCAATGAGTTGGGTGGCCTCTGCCGCGGATACCGCGATGATCGCGTCCGCCTGGTTGGCGAGGTAGCGCTCGCTCCACAGCCGACGGTCGGGTTCGGGCTCACTGCCGGGCACGGCCGCAGCGTTCTTCATCGCGCCGAGCGTGTGAAAGCTCTGCACGAACGGAATCCCGAGCTCGATCGCGACAGGCAGCGTCGCGATGCCGCTGAGCCAGTAGTGCGAGTGGATGAGGTCGTACCGCGATTCACGCGAGAGTCGGGCCACAGCTTCACCGAACTCGTCGGCGACCACGGCGAGTGTTGCGACGCTCCCGCGCGCACCGGCGGCAAGCGAGTGGATTGTGACGCCGGGGGCGACGGTGTGTTCGCTCGGCCCGCCCATTGCCCGCGTCAGCAAGTCGACCTCGACGCCCCGGGCGGCCAGTTCGAGGGCCGTCGCAAGGATCGCGACGTTCATGCCGCCCGCGTCTGCGGCCCCGGGTTGCGCGTCGGGAGAGGTGTGCATCGACACCATCGCTACCCGCTGTACAACACTCGTCACTCTGCCACTGTATTCTGCGAAGCATGGAGCATGTCAGGCCGCTCGCCCGCAATCGTGCTGAACGCGCGATGCAGCGATGGGCGGATGCCACAACCCGCCGGCCCACCCTCGTGCGAGTGCTGCTGCATCCCGTCGTCACCCGACCCGGCTATTGGTTTGCGACCGGTGCCGGTCTCCTCTGGGGTGCCCTGCTCAGCTTCGGACGCATCCGCAGCGAGGGCGGAGTGATCCTCGCACGCAAGTGTCCACGCTGGGCTTTCGGCCGCGGAGGCACGACGATCGGCGCTGTTTACCTGACCCACGACAATCACTCCCCCAACGTGCTCGAGCATGAAGCAGTGCATCGCGCACAGTGGAAACGCTACGGGCTCGCATTCATCCCGCTGTATATCGCCGCGGGAGCAGTCGCACGAACCAACCGCTTCGAAGTAGAAGCAGGACTCGAAAAAGGCGGATATCGATGAAGACTGTTGTACTCACTGGGGCAAGCTCCGGGATCGGAGCTGTCGCGGCGGCGCGCATCGCGGAGCAGGGTTGGACCGTCGCGGTCGTGGGCCGCAACCCGGAGCGCACGCGCGCGGTTGCCGAGAGAATCGGAGCCCGCTCGCACCTCGTCGACTACGACAGCCTCGCGAGTGTGCGCGGTCTTGCCGCTGAACTCCTCGAGACCTACCCGGTCATCGATGTGCTGGCCAACAACGCGGGCGGCCTCGTCGGCGAGCGTGCGCTGACCGAAGACGGTCACGAGCGCACCTTTCAGCACAACCACCTCGCCCCGTTTCTGCTGACGGCGCTGCTCACCGAGCGGCTCGAGGCATCCACGGGTCGCGTGGTGTCGACAGCGAGCATCATGAATCTTGTGGGCAGCGTTCGCCTCGACGATCTCGACTGGGAGAAACGACGCTGGGCGGCCTGGCGTGCCTACGGCACCACCAAGCTCGAGACCGTGCTGTTCGCCCAGGAGCTTGCGAAGCGCACGTCGCTCGAGGCGTTCTCTTTTCACCCTGGCTACGTCAACACGGGGTTCGGCGCCGACTCGCCGCTCATGCGACTGTCCCAGAAGCTCCGCCCTGGTGGGTTCGGTATCACCGCAGACCAGGGAGCTGTCCCACTGATTCGTCTCGTCACCGAGGAGCGCGTGGATGCCGCCAACGGCAGCTATTTTGACCAGCTCAAGGCCAACGGCCGTACGGCGCGTGGCGCGAAGAACCCTGCTCTCGCGTCAGCACTCTGGGACCGCAGCGCGGAGCTGGCCGGGCTGTAGCCGGCCTGCCGCAATGGCCAGGAGTTGCTTCTCGTCAGAGCTGCTTCTCGTTGGAGCTGCTCCTAGTTGGAGCTGAGCACGCGGGCCGAGCCCTCGTGCGAGATCCACGCGTACACGTGGTGGTCTTCGATGCCGCTCACCGGGAGCATTTCGCTCAACCAGGCGTCGACCGAGCGACGGAGGCTCTGCCCGCGGTCACGCACGAGCCAGCAGATCTGAAAGCGCCCGGGGGCTTCGAGGGTTGTGACATCCACTTCGGATTGCACTTCGACGAAGACCTGGCCGCGCGCGCGAACCGGGAGGCTTGCGAGAGCCGTGCGGATGAGGGGCAAGTCGTTCTCGTCACCGGCGAGCAGGATGCGGTCGGTCTCGCTGGGATTCCAGCCGATCGACGCGGTGCTCTGCTCGGGATATGTCACGCACTAAGTATAGGCATGCCTTACCTAAGTGTGGGCTGTGCATAACCAATTACCCCTATGGCGTTCGAGACTGTCTACCCCCTAACCTGAGCTATCCAGCACAGTAAAGGAATTCGACTCATGTCTCGCAGGCCGCTTCTCGTTCCCGTTCTCCTTGCCGTTGGTGTTGCGCTCGTCGCGACCGGGTGCGGCGACAACACCCCGCCCGTCGAGACACCTGTCGCGAGCGCGCCAGCAGAGCCGACGCCCACTCCTACCCCCGAAGCACTCGAGCCGTTTGACGCAACGTGCGAAAACATCGTGACGCAGGCGACCCTTGATGGCTTCGCCTCGGACGGCGTGAAGATCATCGACCAGCAGCAGTTCGTCGACAAGATGGCGAGCGAAGGCCAGCAGAAGTGGGTCGAACTGGACGCTGCAGGCGGCACCATCTGCTGGATCGGAAACGACATCAACGCGGTCCAGCTCTACGGCTATGCGTTCCTCACCGGCGACCAGGCCAACAGCATCATTGAGAAGCTCTACGACGAGGACTACTCGGTCTACACCTCGGGCACGATCCCCGGTCAATGGTTCTCCACCGATCAGGAGTCGATCGACACCTATTGGTTCTTCGAGACCGAGGCCATGGACAGCGAGTTCACCGAGGTCTACTTCGGCCCGACGCAGGAGCGCGTCGAGGAGATTCACGCAATAGTGAAGCCGTAGCGGTCGCTGAGGTTCTCGAAGGGCGCTTCGAGAACCTCAGCGGCAGTGGTTCACCACTGCGGCGGGTGCCTCCGCTGCCAGTTGAGACGGCGCTCCAATTGGGCACCGATCGAGAGCAGCACGTGCTCTCCGCCAGGGCGCCCGATGAGCTGCACGCCCATCGGGATCCCCTCGGGCGTCTCGTAGACCGGCAGCGTGATCGCCGGCAGACCCGACACGTTCACGAATGACGTGTACGGCGTGTAGACCACCTGCTGCTCGAAGTTGCGCTCAGGATCGTCCGAGTCGTACCAGCCGACTGGTCGTGGCGTGAGCGCGAGCGACGGCGTGAGCACCGCATCGAAAGTCGAGAACTGGCGGATGACACTGCGCTCGAAGGTCGTGAGCGCGACGAGTGCCTCGGCGAGCTGTCGGGCACTGAGCGCGCGACCGCGTTCGACGAGCCACCGCGTGAGGGGTTCGAGCAAGTCGAGGTCCGCCCCTTCCGCGGCGATCCCGGCAGCTCCCGCCTGCCAGAGCGTGCGAAAGTTCGGCGGGTACTCGGGTGAGGGCTCGAGGGCGAGTTCGTCCATCCCGTGTCCGATCGCGCCGAGCTCGCTGATGGCCAGGTCGAGGGCAGCGCGTGCTTCGGGGGCGAGCTGGATGTCAGTGAACCCATCCCACGGCGACGTCGTCATGACCCCGATCTGGAACCGGCCCTCCCCACGCACCGCGGCGTTGAGCAGCGCGCCACCGTCCCAGCGCGGAGCACGCACGGCGAAGGGGTAGGGACCGCTGTCCACCATCGCATCGAGAAGCATCGCCGCGTCGGCAACGGAGCGCGCGATGGGGCCGGGGGTGACGAGCCCGCCGAGGGAGAGGAGCCCGGTGCCACTCGGCACGAGGCCACGGCTGGGCTTGACCCCGACGAGTCCGCACGCGGCGGCGGGAATCCGCACCGATCCCCCGCCGTCGGATCCGGGCGCCACCGGCAGCAGACCGGCCGCGACCGCCACGGCCGCTCCCCCGCTCGACCCTCCC
>Ga0247813_10001122_pt1 | contig 21269 bp, 16 predicted proteins | sample UWRJL169409C1_FD_180719 | JGI IMG/M metagenome (GOLD analysis project Ga0247813, IMG submission 180719) | Plant litter microbial communities from Arlington Agricultural Research Station in Wisconsin, United States - UWRJ-L169-409C-1 | ecosystem: Environmental > Terrestrial > Plant litter >...
GGTCGCGGTTTCTCATACCGGCATTGAAATTCGTACCACCGACATTTGCCGCGAAAACAGGGCGGGGGTTGCGGAAACCCGATCCGCTTGGTTCTAAATCGACGCCGGGGTCTCGTGGCTGGACGTCGCCGTGACCCGGTAGTGACGGTTGCGGATGCCGAGAATGACGGCGCCGATCGTTGCAGCGATCAGCGAACCGGCGAGCACGCCGACCTTGACGTGGTTGTCGGACTCGCTGCCCACGCCGAACGACAGCTCCCCGACGAGGAGCGACACCGTGAACCCGATCCCGGCGACGAATGCCATGCCGATCATGTCGATCCATTTGATGCTGGGGTCGATGCGGAGGCCCGGGAGCCGTGTGACGAGGAACGTCGTGGCTGTGATCCCGATCGCCTTGCCGAGAACGAGCCCTGCGATGATCCCGAGGGCGATGGTGTCGCGGAACGACTCGGTCAGCCCGGCGATACCTCCAATGGTGACTCCGGCGGAGAAGAATGCGAAGAGCGGCACCGCCACAGCGGTCGAGACGACACTCCACCGGTCCGCGAAGTGCGCAGCGAGGCCGTCGTAGAGCTGGCGACCGGATGCGTCGGTGCCGGCCTTCACGCGCGCCCGCTTCGACGCGATCACGGGCACCATGAAGCCGAGCAGAACGCCGGCGACAGTCGCGTGGATTCCGGAGGCGTGCACGAGGGCCCAGGTCGACACCCCGAGAGGGATGAGGATCCACCACGCGCGAACACCGCGCTGGACGGCGATGGCGAAGGCCGCGAGCGGCACGAGGGCGAGCCCGAGGAAGACGAAGTCGATCTCCTCCGTATAGAAGACGGCGATGATCGAGATGGCGAGGAGGTCGTCGACCACCGCGAGGGTGAGGAGGAATGTGCGCAGTGCCGGCGGCAGGTGCCGCCCGACGACCGCGATCACGGCGACCGCGAACGCGATGTCGGTCGCAGCGGGGATCGCCCAGCCCTGGAGCGCTGCTGATCCGGAGTTGAGGTTCACGATCACGTAGATCACCGCGGGTACCGCGACGCCACCGACCGCGGCGGCGATGGGGACGATAGCGGTGCGGATGTTGCGGAGCTTTCCGGCGACGAACTCCTCTTTCAGCTCGAGGCCGACGACGAAGAAGAAGATCGCGAGCAGTCCGTCGGCCGCCCACGCCCCGACGCTCAGATCGAGGTGCAGCGACTCCGGGCCGAAGGTGAAGTCGCGCAGCGAGTTGTAGAAGCCGGCAGCGCCCGTGTTCGCGAGCACGAGAGCGAGCACGGTTGCGGCGAGGAGGAGAGCGCCGCCGACGGTGTCCTTCTGAAGGGTCTGGTGGATTCCTCGCCAGATCGAGTGCGGTGCCTGATCTGCGGGCAGTCGGCCATGGGTGGGTGTGGTCATCGGTTCCTTGAACTCTCCGAAACGGGTCCGGTCATTGCGAGAGCAGCCTTCTGACTGCCCGCCGACCAGACTTCCCGGCGCACCAGTCGCAATTCTACCGGCCGGGCACCGGAGCCGGGCCAAGAGGCGCCAGCTCGGCGAGCAGCGCCTCGATGCGGCCCCTGATGTCGTCGCGGATCGGGCGCACGTCGTCGAGCCCCAGGCCCTTCGGGTCGGCGAGCTCCCAGTCCTCGTAGCGCTTGCCGGGGAAGATCGGGCAGACGTCGCCGCACCCCATGGTGATCACGACGTCGGAATCGCGCACCTGCTCGGTGGTCATCAGCTGGGGGATCGCCTGGCTGATGTCGATGCCCTCCTCGGCCATCGCGGCGATGGCCATCGGGTTGATCTGATCGCCGGGCTCAGAGCCGCCGGACCGCACCTCGACCGCTCCGCCGGAGAGCGCCCGCATGTACCCGGCGGCCATCTGGGAGCGGCCCGCGTTGTGGATGCAGACGAAGAGAACTGTGGGCTTGTCGGTCATAGCCAAAAGCATAGATGGTTATCTATGCTTACGCCTACCGAAAATCGATGGTCGCGAGAAGGTTGCGAACCCGACTCTCGATGTCGTCGCGGATGTCCCGCACGCGTTCCAGAGGAAGGCCCACCGGGTCGTCGAGCACCCAGTCGAGATAGAGCCGGCCGGGGTAGACGGGGCAGGCGTCGCCGCATCCCATCGTGACGACGATGTCCGCTGCCCGCACGACCTCGTCGGTGAGCGGCTTCGGATACTCGCCGCCGATCGGGACCCCGATCTCGTCGAGGGCCGAGACGACCACCGCCCGAACCGCGCTGGCCGGAGCCGAGCCGGCCGTCCTCACGTTCACGCGGTCGCCGGCGAGGTGCCGGAGGACCCCCGCCGCCATCTGTGATCGCCCCGCGTTCTGCACGCAGACGAAGAGCACCTCAGGAGTGCGGTCGAGCGGTGGGATCCCCTCCGACGCCAGGGCCGAGAGCCGGTCGGCGGCGAAGCGCGACGTCAGCGACGGCAGATAGCGGGTGGTTCGCGACTGCTCCGCGAGGAGCGCGTAGCTCTCGCGAACGTATCGATCCACCGTCTCGGCGGCGAACGTGCCGGCGAACCTCGTCGAGAGATCGGCGGAGATGCGGGCCAGAATCCCGTCGGTCATCTCGATGCGCGGGGTCTCCTGCAGCATCTCCGAGATGCGATCCGCGTGGGCGGGGGAGATCGAGTACCAGACGGATCGCCCCGCGGGGCTGCGCTCGAGCAGTCCCTCGTCGAACAGGGCCTTGAGGTGGTGGCTCACCGTGGGCTGCCGGAGGTTCAACTCGGTCGCCAACGAGCCGACCTTCTGGCGACCGTCCGGGCTCTCCAGGATCAACGACACGATGCGCGACCGGGTCGGGTCGGCCAGCAGCCTCAGCTCGTTCATCGATCTGGCGATTTTCATAGATGGGAGTCTATGCATACGCGTGCGCGGGACCACGCCTCTGCCCGACCGCTCGCGGGGGACGAGCTCAATAGAGCGGATGCCTGCGCCGTTGCGCGCCCTAGCGTTCTGGAACCGAGCCGTCGTAGCTCTGCCACGTACCGGCGAGTACCTCCATGGCCCACTTCTGCTCCCGCTTGGCGGCATCGCTCTTGCCCGCGAAATCCATGACGATGTAGTCGACCACGAATCCGTCGGCAAGAGTATCGCCGTACTCCTGCGCGGCGGCACGGCTTTCGAATCGCACATAGTCGGCCTGGTCTGTCGTGAATGCCTCCACGCAGTCGAGGTCGTCACCGCAAACGGTATCCGTGGTCTCTACCGGGTTCGATGAAAAACTCCTGCCGCCCTGCTCGGCATTCACCACCGCGGCGATCGTGAGTCCGCGGAGGTTGTCGAAGACGGCGCAGCCCGAGAGCAGCGCGGTGCTGACCGCGAGCGCAGCGGTCGCTGCAAGCACACGTCTCGGAGTCATTCCCACAGTATGGAGCGTTCCGGTCGAGCAGAGAGCGGATCAGTCATTGTTGCGTCTATCAAGCGGCGTGCGCTGTGGTCGGACGAGGTAGGTGATCACACCGGCGGCTCCGCCGAATGCGGCGGCAGTGGGTGCCCACGTCAAGACGAAGACCACCACGCCAAAAAGCGCGACGTCGCCGATCCGTTCGGCGTTGCCGCCTCCGGTCCGAGTGCTCTGGCCTGGCTCGAGCGGCAGCATGAGAACTACGCAGTAGGACACCATGGCGATCGCTGCGATCAACAGGCCGATCGCGACTCCGAGCCAGGTGTATTTCGCCGCCGAACGCGGTGCGTTGGTGTTCCGATTCATGCCTGCCCGCCTCGAGCTCGCCTGCCTTCTCGGCCTAGGTTAGGAGATGAAAGCGAGGTTTTCGCGAATTCTCACATTCTCGCCTCGATGTTAGGAGTTCAGCGAAACGCCTCCATGCTGTTGATCGCCACCTAACGTGAGCAATTTTGGATTTCTGCCAGGGGAGAATCGCGTGAGCTCGTTCGAAGGTTCAATTCACTGGCCCGCCGAAGTGGTCCGTGCGCCGCGAGCCCGGCGCGGTTCGCCGAGCGCTCCCGTTCCTTGGGCGCTCTTCGGTTTTGGGCGTGGCTGGGCATGGAACCCGGGTGTTGGTCTCACCGAGCTTCCCGATCTCGGCGCCGTCAACGCAACGACGTTCCTCTACTCGCCGCTTTCCCGAGACGGACGAACCCTGACGTATTGGAACCATACGAGCGGCGGACCGCAGACTCGAGGGGAGCAGTCATTTGTCTTCTACGATGTGCTCTCAGCAACGCGCGCACTCGGCCCGCCGCTAGAACGCAGCCCCGTAGTCGAGCCATATTTTTCCGGCCCCGGGGGCGAGCGAATCACCGAGCAAGTGCAATTGGCGACCGATGGTTCGTGGCAAAGCTCCCGAGCCGTTCTTGACCACGGCGAGGCGCAGACGACAATTCCGATCGCTGGCAGAATCTTCTCGAACTTCTCGGGTGCAGCGGCTCAGTTCTCGCCGAACGGGCGGCGTATCGCCATGAGCATCGGCTATTCGAGCGAGCCGCGGAGAAGACTGGTATCGGTACTGAATCTGGACACGGGGAATGTCGAGCAGTATCCCGAGCTCCAGCTCGCGGGGTCCGGTGCGTGGAGCGCTGACGGTACGCGTCTGCTCGTGAGCGACATGAAGCTCCACCCCGTCGTGTTCGATCTGAATACTGGAACACGAACCGGTCTGGACGAGATCCTCCCGATTTGGGAGCGTCAACGGGAGAGGGGTATGAGTCCGGTCGGGTGGATCGACGACCGACATCTCCTCGTGTACCTGGATCAGCCCGGTGCCCGTCTACTACTGCGTGCGATCAACGTCGACAGCGCTGAGCAGCACGACCTGCTCGATCTTCCGAGGCCCGGCAGCCTGAGTGACTTTCGCGGGATCATGATGGCGCAGGACGTGGTGTTCGCCGATCCGGAGTCCATCTGGGCGGTCTGAGGCGTGCTTCCTGGGACGTGGACAAGGCTTTCGACTTTGGCCGTTCAATTGGAGTAGGTCGGCGTTCTTGCGAAACCACCTCCGTCTGCCCTGAGGCGAATCATCAAGAGGTCTCGACGAACTCGACCCGTGGTGCGTGGCGCGACGCGAAGGGTGCCGGCAGGTATTTCCAAACTGCCGCCCTTGCCTCCGGAGGGCGGAAGGAGGCCCTGGAATGGTGCCACTCAGCGGCAACTTCCGCGTGATTTCAGTGTTTTCGGGTCATCGTGGATGGCCTCGAATCGGATTGTTTTCCGCGAAGTGTTGCCATTCTGTTGCCACGGCAGGTTTCTCGGCCGCGCCTTCGTGTTGCCAGAGCGACGTCTGCGCCGAACGAAAGTATGGAACCAAAGTATTCATCGCGCGGTCAATCGGCCTCACGGCCAATGTCAGCCGGATCGAAGCGCCCTGATCGTCTGGCGCCTCAATGCGCCCGGGCTAATGGCCTCTTGCAGGGCGAGGCGTCATTTCTTAACTGAGTTCGGGTGGGGTCTCGTGTAAAGATGAAAGATGAGTCACCTCACCAGGCTGTAGACGTGGCATCGAGGTTCTCAACGGCAAAGGTGTGTTGACTCGACTTTCTTCCGCTTTCGTGGCTAGCACGAGTTACCTCGGGTCTCGCGGGTAGCCAACTTGTCGATTATTGTTTGCGGAAGTCCTTGAGGAGGCTCTCCTTCTAAATACCAGGCCTCCTCAAACCGTGCATTTTCGATCAGAGCGCCGTCGAAGGATGCATTCGAAATATCGGCTCCGGTGAAATCCGCGTTCGACAGATCTGCGTTCGCAAAGGTCGCGAATTCCAGATTCGTCTCGGTGAAATCTCCGGATGTGAAAACGCCTTCGACAAAGTTCGAACCGGAAGCTCCGGCGCAGTGCATATTCACTCCTGAAGCTATTGCGTGGGACAGAGTGGCCGAGCCCATCAAGGCGTTTGACAAGTTCGCGTCGACGAGGTTTGCACCAGTCAAGTCCACCAGAGCAAGAAGCGAACCCGACATGTCCGCTTGTAAGAAGCTTGAGCAGGACGTTCCCTCTGCAGGCTGCGATCCAGCGCACGCGGTCAGCCGCAAACCGCGCAAGTTGGTGCCGCTTAGATCCATACCGTCGAACGAGTAGCCTTTCGAATATTCCGCAGACACGTCTCTGGCGTATTGTTCATTTGCCAGCTTTTGAGCCGTGGAGAAATTGCTCCGCCGATAAGGTCTCCGCCCTGGCGTCTCGCTGATCTTCTCGTTGCTGTTCAAGGGCAAAAAACCCTGCTGTGAGAATAAGCCCGAGACCGAGCGCTGAGAGAATTTCCAGTTTTATCGCGTCAGCATTTCGTCTCCAGAAGCCCATATGAGCAATACTGATGGTTAGACGGTCCCCGGTCCAGACGGAATCTGATCTTTCCTGCCCCGGGCAAGATCAATGATCGACGTTCGTTCAGTTGCAGCGACGATCGCAACCGTTTTTCCTTGGTTTAAGCAAATTTTCGGAAAGTCCTCGCCGCCGCGAAAGTTTGTTGAGCGTTGGGCGAGGCGTGAAATTGATGTCACCGGGACCGAGGAGAAGTCGCGTGGACGCGCCGTCACGTCTGGTAATCGTGTGGCGATGCCGTTTGCTATCGGACAACGATGACCAGAATCACGCGACGCCGTCAAAGCCGCAGGGTTCCATATGAAATGGCATTATCGCGGGACTTATTGGGCTTGTTCCCACTCAATATGGAAATGGTTTGTGTTCGTACGCCACTGGCCGCCTATCGGCCGATTTAGTGGGCTCGCCAGCGGCTGACATTGAGCGTTCCGATGGTTCGACCGAAGAGCGCATCAGGCGCTCGCCCGAATACTGATCGCCATGCCGCCATAGCGCGAGGGAGCGCACAGAGTGAGGAAATGGGTGACACCTGGGGTGTCAATCCTGACCCTGGAACGAGGGCTGCCTATTGTGTTGCCTATTCCCGCACCTATTCCCAAGGTGGGAATAGGTGCGGGAATAGGCAAAGCACCTTTTTCCCTGATCAGCCGTGGTCGCCGTGCTGCGCACGCTTCCCGACCCCCCACACTCCGCAAGCTACTTATGGGGGGTCGGGAAGTAAAGCGACCACGGCTGATCAGGGAAAAAGGACTACTGGAATCTGATGGTGTGTGTTGTGTATCTGCTGCAACGGTGACCTGGTGATGGATGGGCTACTCGGAGGCTGCGGATGTGGTTTCGTGGAGATGAGGTGCCCATGGTTATCCAGGTGACGGACCGTGACGAGGCGATGCTGGCGTGGCTGAACGTTGTGCGGATGGCGGATCTGGAGGCGGTGAAGTTCGCGCTGGCGGGGTTGGCTGGTGCGATCGAGCCGGTGGGGAAACGTGATTCCGCTGCAGTCACTCTCGTCAACGAAATCAATGCGGCGGTTCTCGAACTAGTCGGCGCAGGGTTGGTTGACTCCTATCACAACGCAACGGTTCAACGGCGTCCAAACGAACTCGTGGTGTCGTCGCCCGTCGCTATCGATGCATCTGTGATCAAGAAGAAGCCGTACGTGACGATCTATAACGAACAGGTGGAACGGCGGGCCTTCACCATGATGTTTCTAGAGGGAGCAATAGCGCAGCTCAGCTATCGCTTCGACAACGAACAGCTCTTAACTCATCGCCTTGCCTACTTGCCGGCGCCAGACCTAGAGCCTTACCAGACGGACCCGGAACTCTACATTCAAGGTGTTCACTATCTCGAGGCTGTTGGTCACCAAGTGGTCGCAGCGCCACTAAGGTTCGACTTCGATGCGCGGCCAGGTGTGTCGAGCGAGGATCATCCTCTGTCTCATCTCACCCTTGGCCAATACAACCATTGCGGAATTCCTGTCAGCGGTCCGTTGGCGCCGGCGGCATTCCTTGACTTCATCGTTCGTAGCTTCTACAGCACGCCAGGTCGCTCGGGGCCGCTACTGAAGCAGAACTCGATTCACGGATTCGACCCGACGATCTCCACTCATCAGAGCGGGCGATCGCACATGGTAGTGCCCGTCATTTAGTCGGAGAACGTAGCGCAGGGCGTCTGACAGCGCGCATATTCCGATCGTGACACCGCACGGCGGGTATTCAAAGACAATCAGCCGTGGCTACTCGTCGCGTCGTTCAAGCGGCTGCTCAGAGTACCGATCTAGAAGCAAACTAGTTTTTGGGCATGCGGTCCAGCATGGCGCTGGCAATTAGTGCAGTCGCGCGCGCGGCGAGACGGGCATCCGCAACTGAAAGCGACGGAATTTGAGGACGACCGTGGCCCGTCCCGGTCTGGTTTCGGAGACGATTAATCTGGATGGCAAGCTCGAAAAGCGTTTCTTGAACGGCCTTGGCTGGATCCTTGTGCGGGTTTGCGCCTGGCATCCGTACCGCCATGTCAAGCACTTGAAACGCGCGATTGACGGTCATGGGGAAGGAGCCGTCTCTTCCCGATTTGGCGTATTCCCCGACAAGCTCTTCCAAGACGTGGCGAGCGGCTGCTTCATCCAATTCCTTCGCGCTGCCAACTTGAAGCGCTGGGTCGTCAGGATTGGCGTTAATCCGATTAACGTAAGTCCGCAAGGCGGCATTTGCACGGACACCCGAAAGATTATCGACCACGAGCGCCGAAAGCGCGCCATCGCCGTGCAAAGTAAACCCAAGATGTTCGAAAGCTGTCGTGAGCCTTCTCGTCCTATCGATCCCGGCTGGGCTCCCTGAAAACTCCCCGTCGGCTCGGAGCAGAGACACAAGGTGCGCAGCCAGCTCGAGTCCGGCCTCTGGACTCTCGTCCGATGCGCTGGCGAACACCCGGCGCACTCGTTTCATCTTGCCGAGTAGGTCGCCTGTCGTCGTCTTGCCGCCCGGTGCAGGATCGTATTTCGCGGTCTTCGTACGCCTGAACGCGTCGTTGAGCTCGTCGTGCGATGGGCCGGCACCCCCCTCGAAATACTCGCTCAACACCGACCCCAGTGCGATTAAGTCCATATTTTCTCCAGAACGGTGGTCGGTGCTTAAGGCGAAGATCAGGAAAGGTCCTGTTCTCATTCGCGCCCGACCATTCTTGCAGTATCGAAGGAGCGGCTTAACGTTTCGTCACTGCACGCGCTAGCGCGAGCAACTTTCCTAGGGCATCTGTCTCCTGTTAAGAAAACTATTCGCACGGGAACCAGTGGCGTTTGGCGGTCGCATCAATCTCGCAAGTGAGATATTTTGCGCAGCAGCTTTCCGAGTTCGCGAGCGCGCTGAACGATACGGGCCAGTTCCTCCTCCTGTGGTTGTGACACGGAACCGGTGGAGTCCATGTCGAGCAGGCGAGATAAGTGCCGGATCGTCGGTGGGTGCGCAGTTCGCGCGGCGCTCACCCATTCGGCGTCGTGGTCTAAAGCAATCGTGCCCGCATATCGAAACAGCGACCGCACAAGCTCCGCTGTTGCGCCATCGATAGAGATGGCTAGCTTCAAGGCGCTGTTCAATTCGATTTCCGCTTCACTCGGCCCAGGTTTTCCGCCGAATGGCCGGAAGTAGCTGAATGGACCTTGGGTCTCCGGATCTAGGCGGGCAAGCGCTCGCTCCACTTCGTCGACAGCACCGAGCGGATCTCGCACGAATGGCATGCGGTGGCGCCGTTCCCATAGCTGAAGAATCAGGTCGGCCACTTCCCTTTCCGCTGCGGCGTGGGCATCCCCCTCAAGAAGTTCGAGCGCGATCAGCCGACTTGCGAGATGGTGCGCCATCCATCGGGCAAGTAGGTCGTCGTCATCTAGATTTCCTGCGATCTGCTTACCGAACGACAGGAGCGCCGCGAGCGTCTCGCCATCCTTCGCCTGGGGTAAAGAGGAAGAATCTGACGTAGTCATCGATATATCCCATCGAGTCATTCACTCCCGAGCTGCTCCGGAGTCGTTCATCAAAACGGTCGAGGCGGACCTCCACCAGCACCGACATTCCGGTAGAGGCGGACAGATCTTCTAGAAGAGAGTGTGCGATTCGCAAACGGCTGCCGTGCGGGCCGCGGGCATCCCGTCCAATTTCGTCCTGCGCCCACGCTTGGGACTCGGCAACCACCGCCCCATTTCGCGTCCAGCTCAGTCCGTCGGCAGTGGCGGTCAGGTCGAGTAGGTCCCGGACCCAGTCGCTCGGGCGTGACGTCGGAAAGTGGACGTCGCGCGCAAACTCGTCCCGACTATCCGCCCCGATCATGGAGTTCGGACTGTCGATCCAACCGCACAGCTGAAATGGCCCGGTGTTGAACGTAAAGTCCTGATCTCCAGTCCGGGGGAGCCTGTGATTTCGGAATGAAGGCGCTGACTGGAGAGCTCGTACGAGCGCAGGGGCGGTCTCGGTCGCGACGAGCGCACTACTCACGGAGATGTTTTCCCACGACCGATCCTCGGATTGATTGGCGGACAATTGGGCGGTAATCCAGCCATCTACATGCAGGAATTCCCGCGGGAAATCATCGGCCGATACTTGCCAAACCCATCGGCCCTGATAGTCGTGGGAGCGACGTTGGTTTTCTTTCGGGACCGGTCTCCGAGCATCGGCGAGCCAGCGACGATCCGATCGGGCAAGGGAGAAGTCTTGGAGCCATTCGTCTACGGCGTCTGTGCCTTCTTCCGGATCTCGGTATCCGGCGTTCGACCGGGTCAGGCGACCAGCGACGGTGAGGAGCGCGTGATAGGAGAGGTAGTAGTCGAAGTCGTCGGATTTCGGGAAATCGGACTTGTAAAAGTAGGTCTCCTCCTGCTCGTAAGTTCCTGCGGTGCGCCGCGGATCCGCCTCGATGAGAGGAGAATTTCGGAGGTTCCATTCATCGAGGATCAAGTCGCTCATGGCACGGACGACTTCTTCGTGGTCGACGACGAACGATTCGGTGAGGGGGGCAATCGAGTATTCGTCGAAGTCCATACCAAACCGGAACTCTGCAGTTACGGCGTCATGCCCGAATGGTTTTGGCGCGCTTGGTCGCGCCCAGCGATCGACAGCTACGGTTGGTTGCCGTGAAATCTCCGCGGCGGCAGCGAGCGCATTGTCGCTGCAGAGCTGGGCAATCTGACAGCACGTCCCTTGGATTCGGATGTGGTCGCGGTGAGCTTGATGAAGCGCAGTGATCGAGGTCAACAGGGGTGTCAGGCGTGCCGGATTTTCGATGGCGGCGCGCTCCGCCGCCACTAAGAAGCTCTCCACAGCGTGCATCCCATAGAACGGAAACTTTGGATCGGTGTATCCGCCTGGAGCGCCGGCGGCAACAGCCGTCCCTAGCGCAGCGATTGTGTCGTTGTCTCCCGTCAATATCAAGAAGCGGGCCGCATGGGTAGCTCGCCAGCGGATCGCAGCGCGAGGATCCGCGAGGGCCGACCAGAGCACCGCGACTACAGCTTCTGGAGCACTCCGCGTCCCAGGTATTTCGACATCACCGGGGGTCCACGGGTCGGCGCCGAGTGTATGTTCCAAGGCGGATAGGGCTCCTTCAAGGGCCCGTACGGCGTCCGTTGGCGCGAGAAGGGACGCTACCGTCCCCGCGAGACGGTAGCACGCGTCCGATGTTGAAACCGCGGCGTCGGCATCTAGGAATCTGAGCGCGGTGGTGAGGACGGACGACACGTCCGACTGCAGCATGGACGCGAGCACCGACGGTTTTGCGCCAAATGACGACCCGGAGGTCACATCCGCAGCATTGCGGCGGAGGTAGTTCTCGGCGAGGCGCTTTTGAGCTGCGGCGAATGCCTGACTGTTCGATCTCAGGCCATCCGACGAGTTGATCAAACGACTCCAGTCCCACGAATTGAACGAGTTCTCCGAGCCGAAGGCGTCGAAGATAGCTGCCCAAGTGTTCGGCGGGCGTGTCGAAATTTCTTGCACCAGGGCCTCCACGGCTCCCGTTACTGGACTGTTGTCCATGGCGGCCGCCGCCTCAGTCATGCCATTCGCCGTTCCGAGGTCTAGAGATCGCAGAGTGGCGCTAAGCGCGACCAGGTCTTGTTGCCGAGTCGTTTCGTCGTTCGGCGTATCGAAACGCGAGACGAAAGGATCGTCGTCACGCGACAGACTGGATGTGGGCAAGTGGTACTTCGACGCGAGCGTGGCGCCCACGTCGTCCGCCGTAATCTCCTCGCCGCTCGCCCAAACGAGCTGCTGCGCAGCAGTGAACGTCGCCGCCGTCAAACTGCCCGCGTCATCAAGTGCCCTGAGGTCGAAGCCGACTCGGACCGCAGGCGTGAGCGGGGACAGCGCGATCCGAAGTAGGGGATGACTGGCAAGTACACCGTCCGCCTGGTTGACCAATTCACCGAACATGCCGGAGAAATAGCCGAAGCGGGAGGCCTGCCATCGACTCAGTATCGCGAGCGCTCGCGGCCCGGCTAGGCGCTGAAGAGCTGCTACCAGTTTTCGGGTATCGACGCCATTGTAGAGATAGGGCTCGAGCTCCTCGAGTGCGCGGGCGACGTGGGCGGCGACCACGAACCCGTCGTCTTCGTCCTGTACGGAGGCGACGTTGGCCATCGCGACGATGGCCTCCCAGTGCTGCCACGCGTCGTCGCCAACACGCGTGACGATCTCTACAGCGAGGCCGAAGTAGGCGTGTGCCTCGCTGCGGTCGTATGAATAGACTGCGCGGGCGATCCGAACTAGATCTTCTGCCATCTGATCGGCGTTCTGCCGCTCTGCCTGCGCGCTGGCCGCCGCAGCTGCCGCGCATGTGTAGGCCGCGTCAACGAATCGGATGTCTCCTTGAAGCGAAGCGATCATGTCTACAGCGACAAAAAGTCCCGAGTGACTATTAGCTTCGGCCAGCAGTTCCCTGAACCGCGCAGCGACCTCTTCGGACGCCGATGTCCGCGCGAATTGCGCCGTCATCGGTCCAGCAATGCGGCGTAGCAGAACCGGGTCTTGGTAGCTGGCACGTCTAGAAGGGTATTCAGTGAGCACCGCGAGTGTGGAGGCTTCACTTGCTTCGCCCAGCGCCCACCGCGCCCACTCGTGCAGCCAGGGAAGCACTTGGGTCAATTGGGCTTTGTCAGCATCAAGTGTGCTTCGGCGGCGGCTGTCGGCTGGCGGTTCAAGCTCTGCAGCAGTCAGTGTTCGATTGAGTAGGACCGCGCGCAGCACATAGGCATGCAGTAGGCCCAAGGTGTCATGGCCGCGGGACTCGCCGAGGCCGAGTGGCGGGCTAGCCGGGATGTATCTTTTTAGCAAGTCCTCTGCCGGCGGGCACTTGCAACACCGGTCCGGACCGCGGCTGCGGCCACCCAGCTCACGCCGCGGTAGACAAGGTCCGACACGCCCATCGACGAGAAGTCGTTGTGGTCGATGCCGACGCGCGCGCCGCGCAGAATCCGCCAGGCGTGCTCGGTGTGCGCTGGCGACAGCGGAGAACCGATCCGCTGTGCTTCCGCAGCGATGCCGAGAGTGACGGCCTTCGACCGGGTGGCTATGCCGAGCCGCGAAACGCGCTCGAACTCACCGCGCGAAAGCAGAATAGCCGTGACTAGTCGAGCCTGCTGAATTTCCCAACTCGCCGGCTGCCACCCGTCGAGATAGCCAGCGGCTGACTCTTCTCCCAGGAGAAATGTGCGGGCGAGTGCGATATCCGCGCCGTGCCGCGGCTCCATCCGGCCACTGCGCTTCTTGAGTGGAACGCTTAGCCATGCCCGACTAGCGGCCGTGGCTGCACGCAGGCGACTCAACCCGTCCGCTTCGCGGCCCCCAGCCACTGCAAGCATCGCCGCCTCCGCCGTCAACACAGACCCTGGCCATTCGTCTGGAAATAGGCGCGCAGCGCGTAATTCGTCGAGGGTGGTTGCCTCGAGGGATTCGCCCGTAAGGTCGGGATTGTCGCGCAGCAGGGTGTAACGGCGCTCGGAGCTCGCCGCTGTCGAACCGGCGACCATCGCGAGCTCGACGATCCCCGCCGGGTCGCCGCGCCGGATCGCGGCACGCAAGGCAAAGGATGCGCGCAGCTGCGCGATTTGGCGCCGAGCTACCTCGCCTGAATCTGGTAGATCGTCTTCGGACAGAGCGAGATCGACGAGTTCCTGGAAACGTCCGGCCTCCCACAGTACCTGCGGGAGGGAGGCGGCGGCATAGGAATCAGTAGCAGATAACTTCCGCAGTTGTGTAATGACCGGACTCGCGTTGTCGCTCGTGAGCGAGAAACGGTTACGGAAGAACGTTTCTGTCGGCTCGTCGAGAAATTGGATCGCGTCGTCCTCGACGAGAAGACCTCGCCCTAAGTCAGAAGCAAAGCTGCGGACTAACGCCTCACCGGCGTCAGCCAGCTTCGCCAGCACCGTCACGGGAATCCGCGGGCGCAGGGTGGCCAGAAGCTGCGCCGTGAACTCCAGCTTGTCCCGGTCGTTCCCGGCTTCCTCCAGGAGAACGTCAAGTTGACGCCCCAAGAACTGTGCCACCACGTCCGCACCATCCGGAGCGAAGCCCGTCAGCGCCGCCAAGCAAGCGGCGAGCGGAGAACCAGAACTGAGTACGAGCGCCTGGACGCGGGGATTACCCGAGGTCCGACGATGAAATTCGGCGATCTCGACGCCAGTCGCGTCTGGATATGAAGACCGCAACATGGCGCCAGATTCGCCGAGCGAGAACTCGGGTAGCGACATAGTTTTAAGGCCAGGCGGAGGGTCGAGCGATTCGATCCGGTGCGGTCTGGCGGTGAGCACTATGTGCACTCCCGGAATCGGATCCAGGCGAAGCAGATCCTTTGCGAAGGTCAGCTCGCCCCGTCCGTCTGCCGCGATCACGGCGTTATCGGCTGCATCGATGACGATGACGAGTTGCCTGCCGGGAGCAGCGTCTGCCGTCCGTCGTCGTGCCTCCTGTAACCGCCGGATGAACGCGCGATCCAGCTCTGGCGCCGCGGTCGTTGACCTGGACACAATCGGCGAACATAAAGCCAGCGCCGCCAACTCCGAAGTGATCTGGATCAGGCCATCTTGGTGCCGGTGGCGTGGCGTGGCAGGGGAGCGGTAGCTGCCGTTGCCAAAGCAGTCGTAAACGATCACGACCGCCCGGTCAGCAAGGAGGTCTGGAAGTGAAGAAGCGAAGGTGCTTTTCCCCGCACCACCATTCGCCGAAATGATAGTTGTGCCCTTAGTCGCCATGATGTCGTCCGCGAGCTGCTGATAGACGTCTCGCGCTACCGCCTTCAATGGCCGCTGGATGCGGGACGGCGCAGGTAGCAAGTCTTCAGGTGTAGTCCCAAATACCATTGCGACCGTCGCCAAGTCGATTGGGCCTACGAGTTCCGCGCTCGCTCGCTTACTAATCTGCTCGATCAACACGGATGGGACGGTGGTGTCAGGTTGGCCCGAAAGTTCGGCCGTCAAGACGTCGAGCTGCGAACGCAACGCCGCAAGGCTGGTTCCCGCGCCATCAAAACGGACGCGAGCGAGCAGGTCTGCAGCGGCCGGCTTCCCTAACTGGAGCCAGTTGAGCACCTTGGCCGCGTACGAATTGGGGCCAAAGCTCTCGCCGTCGATGATCTTGGAGATAGCTCTCGTGAGGGTCGATGCAATCGGACGATTCGAAGTAACCACATACTGCGCAGTCGCCTCGGGCGGCACCTGTAGCGCCACGTACACACCGGCGTCGATTTGCGCGAACTTCCGTAACGTGGATCCGAGCTCACTGAGTCCCAAGTTCACGGAGACGCGTTTGGTGGAATACTTAAGCTGGCGAACGACCACCCGATTCACGCCGGGTGCCGGCCCAGTGAAGTACTCGGCGACGTCGATGATCTCGTCCCCTGGCGCAGGATCCCCGGCCGCTCCTTCTATCCAAACTTGTGCAAGACCGGATCGCCGGTCAAGCAACTGAAGAGATTGCACAGCAGCCCAGACATAGTGGAACCGGTCGCCAGCCCGACTGCTCGTTACAGAATCGGCGTAGCTCTTCGAAGGGGTCGGAGAGGTGCCGTCCGCAGAGCCGCTTGTCGTTGTCGTGGGGGATCCCTTCCTAGCGTGCCTCGATTCTGCCTGACGATTCGGTAAGGAGCGCACCCCGAACCGCCGCGAGCTATGACTCCTTTGTTTCTACGAGAAGAATTCATGTCTCACTTGACGGGGAACATCAATTCTGACAAGTTGAGTTCTACGTGCATTTGCATGCTCGGGGGAAATCGGCCGATAGCGGGCGATTGTCTGCTCCTTCGCGCCAACGAAGGGGCCAATCTTGACGCTCACCACAGTAGAAGCCGGACGTACCAAGCTGGAGTCGGCCGAAGCGTACTTACTTACGATCAAGAGTTGCAACAGCATCGACGAGGTCAAGATCGCGCTCCGTAAAGGTTCGCTAAATATCAAGTACGGTCCCAACGGTCTCGGCAAGAGCACCATAGCTCGCGCGCTCACGCTGCGAACCGAGAACGACGGAAATCTCGATGAGCTAATTCCTTTCAAACACAGAGCCTCGGTGGACGGACCGAGGCCTGAGGTCGACGGAGCGGATGACATCAAGAGCGTCCTGACCTTCAACGACGCCTATGTGTCCCAGTTCGTCTTTCAACGGGACGAAGTTCTGAAGAATAGCTTCGAAATATTCATCAACACGCCGGAGTACCAGCAAGGAATTGCGGACATTGCCTCGATGTTCGATGGTCTACAAACCACGCTCACCAGCGACGCGGCCTTCAATGAGGTCCTTATCAATTTTAAGGAATTGAATGACGCTTTCAATGTGACCAAGAGCGGAACGCTCGCAAAAACCAGTAAGGCGCTGAAGGCTTTCGGGGTCGGCGGCAAGCTAAAGAACATTCCAGTCCCCCTGCTTCGGTACAAAGGTTTCATTGATAGCAGTGACCCTGCCGGGTGGATCACCTGGCAGTCGAAGGGAAAGGCCTTCCTCGAGCTATCTGAAAATTGTCCGTTTTGCTCGGTCGAGAATGTCGATAAGGCGACGGCAACCCAAGTGTCTGTCGAATACGAATCAGCGGCAGTCAAGAATATGAGCGTCTTACGCGGCGCTATAGACAAACTCGGGCGGTATTTCGAACCCACGTACCTTGCGCAGCTTGAAGTAATCACTACCTCCCTCAAAGAACTGACCCCCGAGCAAAGCACCTTTCTGGTCACCCTAAGAAGTCAAATTGACACTCTCCTTCAAAAACTTTCAGACGTCCGGTCTCTTTCTTTTCACGCCCTCCGCGAGAAAGACAACGTGGGTGGCGTTCTCGAAGAGCTGAAGATCGACCTTGAGCTCCTACACGCTCTCAACTCCGAGGCAACAAGTTCTGTTGTCAATCTCATCAATGAAAAGTTGGACGAGGTCGGGACCCAGATATCCGACGTAAAACGCCGTATCGGCGAGCAGAAATCCCGCGTGGCGAAACTGATCAGAGAAAATCAGAAGGCGATCAATGATTTTCTCACTTCGGCCGGCTACCGATACTCAGTGCGAATCGAGGCGAGCGAGAATTCTTACCGGATGTTACTGGAGCATCAAGATGCGCCCGGGCACCTGGAATCAGCCGCAAGTCACCTCAGTTACGGGGAGAAGAACGCATTCGCCTTAGTTCTCTTCATGCATCACGTTCAGAGATCCAAGCCCGACCTCGTCGTCCTCGACGATCCGATCTCGAGCTTTGACAAGACTAAGAAATTCGCCATCCTCCATCAGTTGTTTCACGGATCGAACAGCCTCCGGCATGTGACATCCCTGCTGCTGACGCACGACATCGAGCCGGCCATCGATATGGTCCGCACGGGAACATCGGGGCAATTCCGGGAGGCTGTACCTGTCGTGCACTTCCTAGTCGGCCGATCCGGGCGTGTTACCGAACTTCCCGTCCAGGCTGCAGACATACAGACTTTCTCGCAAGTTTGCGTGGCGAATATCGCTTCAGCGGACGACTCCATCATCAAATGCATATACCTTCGACGGCTCCTCGAGATCCACGGTTCGAAAGACGCGGGCTATCAACTTCTGTCCAATCTCATTCACCTTCGGGAAGTGCCGATCGTGAAATCCACTACCGGAGAAAATATCGAAATGACCCCGGACGAGATCAAAACCGCAACCCACGAGATCAAAGAGCACATCCCTCTGTTTAGCTACGACGATCTGCTGACTGAGCTCCGGGACACGCGTCGTTTGAAGGCGAAGTTCGACGCTGCCGACGTCGGCTACGAGAAGGTGCAGCTTTTCCGGATCGCGTCCGAACTTCATCCTTCCAAATTGAAGGGCGATGACGTGTTCACTAAATTTGTCAATGAGACCTACCACATTGAAAACGAGTATGTGATGCAGCTGAATCCCAGAGAGTTTGACGCAGTTCCTGAATACGTGGTTGCCGCCTGCGCGGACTTGCTGGCGAAAATAGATGCGGATTAGGTGACCTGTTAGGGGTCGATTCCTAAGTCGCGACTGCGCGACAGAGGAGGAGCCGAATCAGCAGCACCACGATATTCGGGAGAGTCATTTTCCGGGGTCCCGTTATTCCAGCGATCGATCGGTCTCGCCCATAACTTGCGTACCTCGGGCCCGTAAATCTCAGATCTATTTGACATGATCGCCATTACGGTGTGCCATGCAGCTGCCGGGTTGGATGCTGGCGGCGCGATCTTCATAGGCGCGGGTGCTTGCGGCTGCGATGCGTGACGTCAGCGAAGAATGCTGGGATTCCGCGTGGATCACGAGCGGTGGGCGCCGTCGGGCTCGAACCAACGAACCAACGGACCAAAAGTCGCGCCCTGGGAGTAACGTTTTTGCATGGGAAGCATCAACGCTTACGTGACGTCCAGCGGCAAGCGGTACCGCGTCATCTACCGGAAGCCCGATCACTCTCAAACTCAGAAGCGCGGGTTCAAGACCAAGCGTGATGCCGAGCTCTTCCTTGCCAACATGGAGGTCGACAAGAGCCGCGGCGCATACGTCGATCCGTCGAAGTCGCGGGTGCTGCTGGGGGAGTGGCTCGACAACTGGATGGCGGGCAGATCAGATTGGCAGCCGACCTCGCGCGAACGAGCCCGCGGCATCGTCGAGATCCACATCAAGCCCAAGCTGGGGCAGTACCCGCTGGGCGCTCTCGACCACCAGACGATCCAGAAGTGGGCGGGTGGGCTCTCGGCGAGCCAGGGTGCGTCGAGTGTGCGCAAGATCGTCAACGTGCTCTCAGGCAGCCTGCAGATGGCCGTCAAAGACGGACGGCTCCCCGCGAACCCCGCGCACGGCCTCAACCTGCCGAAGGTCGGCAAACCCGCGAAGCGCTACCTGAATCACGAACAGGTGCGCGACCTCGCCGACGCGGTCGACGCCCTGGGCAAGGGCATCTACCGCGGCGAGCTGAACGGCTACGGGCTGCTCGTGAAGATCCTCGCCTACTGCGGACTCCGCTGGGGCGAGGCATCCGGACTTCGTGTGAAAGACATCGACTTCAAACGCGGGCGCCTCGAGGTGCAGCACACGATCGTCGAAGTCGACGGAGTGCAGCTCGACTCGCAGCCCAAAGACTATGAGGCGAGATCGATCCCGGTACCGGCGTCGCTACTCGCCGAGCTCAAGACGCATGTCGAAGGCCAGGAGGCCGGCTCGCCGGCCTTCGCGGCAGCCCGTGGTGGCTGGCTGCGGGGGAGAGTGTTCCGTCACGGCTGGTTCGACGAGGCTGCGGAGATGATCGGCCAGGACGGCCTCACGCCGCACGAGATGCGGCACACAGCAGCGAGCCTGGCCATCAGCGCCGGGGCCAACGTCAAAGCGGTCCAGAGAATGTTGGGCCACGCCTCGGCCGCAGTCACCTTGGACGTGTACTCAGACCTCTTCGACAGTGATCTAGACACCGTTTCGGCCGCTCTCGATGAGCAGATTCTTCGAACAGATGTTGCCAAAACGTTGCCACGAAGGTGATTGGCCGGGAGGTCTCGACAAGCTCGACCCGCGGGATGTGCTGGTCAGAAGCAGAATATGAAGTGTGCCCCCAGGCAGATTCGAACTGCCGCCCCTGCCTCCGGAGGGCAGTGCTCTATCCCCTGAGCTATGGGGGCCCGGGTGCGTCAATAGGTTAGCAGCCCGTGGGCGCAGCTTCGGCAGGGCTGTCGTGGGTAGGCTTAAGTAATGACCGAAACATCGTGGCGCGAGACCCTCAGAGCTCTTCCCGTCTTCACCGAAGAGCTGCCCACCTTCGATACGGATGCCGCCCCGACGAGTCCGATCGGCCTCCTCGAACAGTGGCTGGCATCCGCCATCGCCGCCGACGTCGCCCAGCCGCACGCGATGACGCTGGCCACGGCCACCGCGGACGGTGCTCCGAGCGCGCGCACGCTGATCCTCAAGGACATCACCGACGAGGGCCTCTGGTTCGCGTCGCTCGACTCCAGCCCGAAGGGTCGCGAGCTCGCCGCGAACCCCCGTGCGGCACTGGCGCTGTACTGGCGCGAGCAGGGACGCCAGGTGCGAATCACCGGGTCGATCGAGAAGGGGCCGCGCGAGGTCGCCGTCGCCGACTTCCTCGCCCGCAAGCCCGCCGCCCGCGCCGCAGCGATCGCCGGACCGGAGAGCGAGATCCTCCCCAGCGCCGAGACCTTCACCGCGCGCGTCGCCGAGGCGCAGATGATCCTCGACTTCAAGCCCGACTTCGTTCCGGACGAGTGGACCGCCTACCTGGTTCGCCCCGAGCAGATCGAGTTCTGGCAGGCCGCCCGCGACCGCGACCAGGTTCGTCTGCGATACCAGCGCGACGGCTCGTCGTGGCAGCGCGACCTGCTCTGGCCGTAGCCGGACCACAGAATAGCGGTTGAGAAGCGGTGGCAGACCGAAACACCACCGTCACAATCGCGTGGCATCATCGACGCATGCTGCGCACCGTATCCGCCCACCTCGAATGTGAAATCTCCGGGCGAACGGACATGGTGTTCAGCCTCGCGGTGAGCGCGAACTCGCTGTTCAACCGCGAGAACCTGTCGATCACGCTCGACGGCGAACCGCAGTTCCCGACCGAGCTGGTCGACCGCCACGGCACCCGCCTGCACCGTCTCATCGGGGGAGCGGGCACCATGGTGATCGACTACCAGGCCGAGGTGGCCGGGCGCTGTGCGCCCGCATCCGTCGACGACATCGACCTGGTCACCTACCTGCGGCCCAGCCGGTACTGCGAGTCCGACAGCCTGCTGCCGACCGCGCGGTCGGAGTTCGCCGGCCTGAGCGGCCACGCGCTGCTGACGGCCGTGACGCTCTGGGTGTGGGAGAAGCTGTCGTACGTTCCCGGTTCGAGCCTGGTGACCGACGGGGCGTCGCGCACGCTGATGGCTCGTCGCGGCGTCTGCCGCGACTACGCCCACCTGGTGATCGCGCTGCTGCGCGCACTCGACGTTCCGGCCCGCATGGCTGCGGTCTACGCGCCCGGGCTCTCGCCGATGGACTTCCACGCG
>Ga0247813_10001123_pt1 | contig 21268 bp, 24 predicted proteins | sample UWRJL169409C1_FD_180719 | JGI IMG/M metagenome (GOLD analysis project Ga0247813, IMG submission 180719) | Plant litter microbial communities from Arlington Agricultural Research Station in Wisconsin, United States - UWRJ-L169-409C-1 | ecosystem: Environmental > Terrestrial > Plant litter >...
CGGTGGTCGCATAGTAAAGAATATGCTAATGATAAAGACAGCGCAAAGAAGCTAATTGCAAGTACAAAAGAAATGGGTTCAACCTTTGAAAAAAACACTTTTGGTTCCTGCGCTAAACAAAATAACAAACCCTGTACGGCGATTGTGACGGAATGGAAAGGTTATTATGAAAATACGATCCTGACAAACGGTGGCAAGATCCTGCTGGAGGATAGTAAAGCGACCTGCCCGGTTGGTGGAGCTGGCTGTATTAAAGTAGTTGACCACGGTCAGATTGCAGAAGTTAGTCAGCAAAATATGGAAAAAGCAAAACCGGAGGTGCAGCAAGCGCTGAATCCCGCTGTCGATACCAGGATGCTTGCTAAACCAGCAATGATTGAAGATGATATTTCCGAGAGTGTAAGTAACTGATAGACATGGTAAAGGGTGTAAAGAAAATTAAAGTGGAATCTGGTCTTGTCTATTCAAATATGGGAAGTCCGGGTACACTGGTGGTGGTTAAACCAGGTAATTTTGTTTGGTTTAATGTTTTAGAATGGCTTCCTGGTACAACCGCAGAAGATAAAAAGAAAAATATAGTGTGGCTTAGGCAGACAAAAGACCGTAGCGTAATTATCAGTCAGATGACTACGCTAGCTACCTATAAGTATGGTCTTAATATTGCAAGGAAACAGTGTGGCAGGTTTACCTATTATCTGGAAGCAAGTCTGTCCGGTAAAAGAGACCCATCATTTACAGGCTTGTACGTGCGCGGTTTTTGTGAACCAAAGATCATTTCATCTAAATGGTCCACAAAACTCGGTGGCGCGGATATTTCTAATAAAAAAGACATCATTAAATATGGTCATGTAGTTCACCTGAATTTATCTACCGAAGGTTTAAATGGGAATAGGTTGATCATTGAGCTTTACAACCGCGTTTTAATGAGCTTCAATAACAAAATTTTAAAGGTTTATATCAATGTAGAATGTATTGCAGGGGAGGTGAATCTGGAATTCCAGGATTTGTATTCATGGATGGTTAAGATCGATAATATCCAAACCCATGAGGAGTTTTATGTAAAGGTAAAAGATAAAGAAACAGGGAAATACGTTGCCGATGTCAAAGGTGGATTTGAACATGCACTTTATCTTAATATCAAAAATGAGGTAGTCACAACCAATTCCAATAAACCAAAAAATAATAAACCAGTTAAGGTTGGTGTGCCTGCTTTAAATGCCAATCGGTATGAACCATGTAAGTTTACCAAAATAGAAGTTACAGAGGTAACTAAAGTAAAAGGTGTAGCAAAACCTGAAACGGTGATTGTTTTTGAAGATGGAAAAACAAAATTGCTCAATCCACATATCACCAGGCAGCCTATCTCGAGATCGGTGTTTTTCAACTTTGATCAGTTTAATATACGTTCAGATGCCAATGGGGTACTAAGCAATATATTACAATTTCTACTTGAACATCAGGGCTCGATTATTCATCTGGATGCACATGCTGATGATAGAGGAACAGATGATTATAATCAGGTGCTTTCCCAGAAAAGGGCAGATATGATTAAGAAGTTCCTTGTTGATGGCGGGTTAGATGCTGCAAGGATTATTCCGGTAGGCCACGGAGAGAGCCAGCTTAAAATTAAAGGAAATCAACTTACTGAAGCTCAACATCAGCAAAACAGGCGGGCAGACATATCTTTCGATTTCAACGCACATGACAGTAACAGCATTGTATATGAAACAATAGGCCCAACGGTAAGCACAGGTAAGGATCTGATTATGTTGATACATGGTTATGACACTAAGAAGTGTTTTACTAAAAAACACAACGAGAAGAAGGTAATCTTAAAAAACATAGGTCAGGCGCTGGATAAAGGCGATAAAGAAGTCGTTAAGGTAGTAGACGACTCAAATACTATTGTACAAAAAATTTATTCTGACCTGTCCAGATACAATCCTGCACCTTTGCATTATATCTGGCCCAGATCAACTACGCCAAATCATTTCTGGTATTATATTAATAGCTGCCGCTATTATACCAATCCTGTGCGGCCAACGGTAACGGTTAAAGTTTTTCCGGATATTCAATGGACGCTGGAGTTCAAGTGGAATTTCACAGAGGCCTTTGCCTACAGTTATGGTAAGAATATGCATCCTTACGATATTGAAACGGGTAAAAAAAAGGTGATAGGTGCGGTTTTGGATGCAGAATCCGTAAAGAAAGATGGTGAAATGTCTAAGTCCTTTACCCTCGGGTTACAGGCGGAGTGGGATGAAAAATCCCAGAAGGCACAGCTGGAGGATAGCTTCGGCGAGCGGATAGCGAAGGCACTGGGCGTATTTAGAACCTTGAAAAAAGCATCCGATAAAATTGTTAAGTCGCCAGTAAATGGTGGCAAGATCTCCTTTGAAATAAAAGCACCCGTTATAGCCCTTTCCGCACAGTGGTCTCTTGAACGTCCATCTAATGCTTCACGCGAAATTGGAACATTGATAGAAATAGGTCTTGAGTCAAAGCCACTTTTAGAAGCTCAGGGTAAAATAAACCTATGGAAGATTTTTAGGAGATACGGACCAGATGCGATTTGTCCGGGAGCAGGTAAGGTTCTCGAATTTATTCTGAAGCACATGGAATCTAACCTCGAAATCAACTTCCTTGTTATTTTTACCGGAAGCATTAATTTAAAAGGTAGTGTAAAGGGAAATACTATTGCACCTAAAGACACAAGTGGCGAGATTAAGGTGGAGGGCAAAATTCAGATCACTCTCGAATTTAATGCAACTGCTAAAGGCGATATTGGGTATGCGGGATTTTCAGGTGTGATAAAAACCAATGTAGATACTTCCGTTACCGGCGGTTACAAGGCCGAGTTTGACAAAAAAGGTATAAGTGGCAAACCTATATTGAGTTTCGATGGCGTTAAAGCGAAATATGTTGCTGTCGGTACAGTGAAATGGGGATGGTTTGAACGTACATTTACGAGTGAAGGTAACTATACTATCGTGGACCCCAGTGAAGGTGAATTCGAAAGAAATTATATTTTAGGACCTTTCAATTAGGAATAAATAACAAAAAAAGAAAATGAAGAAGAATGTATTAGTTTTATTAGCAATATCTACACTAATGAGTTGCAGCGGACAGTCTCTGGATTTGTCTACAATTGATTTTAACAAACCAGCGACTGATTATCTGGATAAATTAGAACTGAGCGATGTTAAAACACAAAAGGGACATTGGGAATTAACAGGGACCGATGAAGATGGTGAACCAGTTTTGAAAGATAATGGTGAGATAAGTAAGGTGTATAATTTCGATGACGCATCAAATATGGCCAAACTAAACTTTAGTGGTCATGTTTTTGACAATGCTGTTGGTGGTAGGATAGTTGAATATAAAGGAAAAGTAGTATTCTATAGTTTCTATTTGGATAAAGGGAAAACTTTTGATGTGCTGAGCAAATTAAAAGAGCTGTTAGGAAACCCTTCCGGTTATGTACAGGATACAATCTCTATATCTAATACGGCAGTGCCATTGCTAAAAAAAGGATTGCCTGCTGCCGATGTCAAAGTGGTGAAGGATGAAATGGGTGAAAAATTTGTTTATCCAGAACAATTTATCTGGAAAAAGGACAATGTCATTTATCAATATACGCTGGTGGACGGTACTACGGTCATCGAAGGTAAAATTGTTGCAATTGAGGTCAATGCATTTAAAGACCGAATCATTTTTGGTTATCATCTGCCCAATGAAAATCTAGTGCTCTCCTCTTATATTAAATAACGCTAACATTCAAAAATGATTTAAAATCAGTTAATTTAATGATAAATAATTTCAAAGAACCTTATTATTTGGTGGACTTTAATGCATCTATATGCAATTTTGAAGTACTTGTGAATGATATGCCAGCGTTTTTAAATAACAAGGGGATGTCAATTTCATCGCATGTACCTGTAAATCATTTGATCTGCAGTAGTGGAAAACAAAGTATTCAAATCAGGGTATTACCATTGGCCGGCGAGACTACTTTACGCAAAGATAGTTTTCTGAAAATTAAAGTACAGTTCTTCGATGCCACGGGGAGTCCGGAAATAATGAGTCTGGTTCTTCACTGGGAAACCCCAGATTTGACCGAAAAACTGCTTCCGACGATAGTGCATGAGGAGGTTTTTACTGCAGACGTTCCATATCGTCAAGCCGGCTGGCATCAGTCTGAACCACTAGAGAACAATGATACTCAGGTGGAAGCGGCAGTTAATTTTTATAAAAAGGTGTATACACTGCTACGTGATGGGAAAAATGATGAATTTCTTCAGTTGCTTTCTATAAGGTTGCATGATATAGATGAAGCAACGTATATCAATGGTGCTGATAATGTGAAGGAATGGTATGAGCTGATCGGTAAATTAAAAGGGGATGGCTACATTTTATCAGATTTCCCCGAAGAGACACGATCGTTTTTATATGGGAATAAAAAGGTGCTGAATATTACAAGGATGAATGGGACACCAATATTGAATTTTGTAAATAAAGAGGAAGACACGTTTAATTTTCCTTTTTTAATCCATAAATTATTGAACCATAATGGTTATACGATCATTCGTTAATATAGCATGACGGAAAATTGGGTAGGGCATTAGTGTTTAGGGTCGAATACTGCTACAGCTGTTCTGGAATCGGCGCAGCCATAATACATGTACCATTTCCTTTTGAAAAAAGTTAATCCCTCCATAAAGACTGTTCCTGCTTTGTACTGTCCACTTTTTTCAAAAGGTTCGGTAGGGTAAAAAAATGGTTTATCCAGACGCACAATAAATTTTAGCGGGTCTTTCGCATCAAAGAGTGCCTGACCGCCGCAATAAGCTCCAGACGCGTATGCTGTATCACCCAGAGTGCCTTCTTTATTTTTTCCATTGTATAATAGCACGATACCCTTGTCGGTCAACACAGCTGGTGGACCACATTCTGTAAGGTCGCTGTCAAAGTATCCTGCGCGGGGAGCAAATAAAACTTTAAGTTTTTGATGTTCATCTTCAACGGGCGACCATTTGATTAAGTCATCCGAAGTTGCTGCGCAAACGCCTGCTTCGCCCCAATACATAAAGTATTTACCATTAATTTTGGTGATTACTTGTTTTCCATCTTTAATAGCAGTTAATATTGCGGCAGATTTTGACCACATATCTGCATATTTCCCTTGAAAAGCCTGCTTGAAAATAGGACCGTGTTTTTTCCAGTCCATGAGATTTTTCGATGTCGCCACACCGAGTCTTGCATTTTTTCTGTTCCATTGTGTGTAGAACATGACATAAGTTCCATCTTCAGTTACAGCAATTCTTGGATCTTCGCAGCCTCCAGGCCATTCCATTTCCTTCTGATTATCTTCTGCAGGGTAGAATACAGGTTTTTTTTTCCTTTTGAAAGTTAAGCCGTCAGTGCTTTCCGCATAGCCCAGCCTTGATGTCCTGAACCCAATGCCCACTCCTGATTTGTCTTCTGCTCGGTATAAAACCACGATTTTACCTTTGTAAATCGTTGAGGCCGGGTTGAAGGTATCATTCGATTCCCAGTAAACATTTGTCTTTTTTAGTGGATCAAAAAAGAATGTTGTGCTATCCGGGGAGATGATTGGATTAATAGTTGCCGGACGTATGAAATGACCAAATGCCCAGGATGGCAGTGCTGCCTTTTCTTGTGACTGCGCATGCTGCAGGAGGGTGAACAGCAGGAATAGGGAAATAATTCTTTTCATTATCAGGGAAATTATAAATGAATATACCTGATTTATTGATTTTTAACTAAAGAATCAGTGTAATTAATCGTGGTTATGTACTGTCACTATTCGTTGGAATACTTCACCTTCATGTCTGATCACAATAGTAAAGTCGTAGTGGTCATATTTCACTTCTTTCAGAAAATCAACCAGCACCGGTTTTAAAAAATCAATAAATTTTAAGCTATAGTCTTCAAAGCTGCCATGTATAAACTTCATCCTGTAAGGTTCCTTAAATTCGTAGAAATTGAAGATGATCGCAGCGTCTGTATTGTCTACAAATCTGGTCTTACTCGGAATATTGAAGTTAAGATTTGGATTAAGCTTGATGTAAGTTACAATCTTATGCTGCAATAATTCGATTACATCACTGTAGTCTATTGTACGTGTAAGCATATAATGGTTTTTAATAAAACAAGTATACTAAAAAAATTAGTATACAAAGAACAATCGTAGTTTTTTCTGCAATTGCTATTAAGGATATGATGGTAGTTCTTTTATTTAATATGTAAAATGTAGCAGAAATCTGTTTTAATACGTTTAGCTATACATGAAGAAAATAGTGTTCCTGCTGATCTTAACATCAGTAATAATCAGTTGTAAAACAGTAAAGCCTGCTGGTGATAAAAATGCCGTTACTTTAGACGGTAAAATCGAAAAAATAGAGATGTCTACCTTCCAGTACGGTACACACCTTTTGAAAAAAGATGGCAGGTCTTATGCTTTGAGAACTTCAACTGTAAAACTGGATGATTATACCAATAAAGATGTTATCGTGAAAGGTGTTAAAGTTGAAGGTTATCCGCTAGAGAATGGTCCGGAATTGATTGATGTAAAAGAGATTACGGTTAAGTAGGTGAGGCGGTGGCATTAACACATTATTATCCTTGTGTTAAATGATTTTCTGCCATTTTTGCCGGGCGAAACTTTGCCTATATTTGTCCTGATTAAGAAGTTAATTAAAGTAGAGCGCTGATCTGGCGGCATGCTGAAGGTTCGATTCCTTCCTCTACATCTAAAGCGCAAACAATTATGGAACTGAATTATTCAATCATAGCAATTGTTCTGCTCATTGTCATTATTCTTGTTATCTTATTTATTAGAAGGAATAAAAAGGATAAGAGGAATATGGAAAAGGATCTCGGCGCGGCAGAGGTAAAACCTGAACAGCAAGATAAGGGCAGTATTTAGCCCGATTCGTATCATGAGTTGGCATTTTTGACATGCCTGTTACTATTTTGATTTGAATTCCCTATTATTCTTAATAGATTCAGATCGAATATGAAATATCCTGAAACAAAGCAGACAGATACAAAAGATAATTACTTCGGAACAATCATAAACGATCCATACCGCTGGCTTGAGGATGATGAATCATCAGAAACAGGAGCATGGGTTGATGCACAAAACAAGGTCACACATGCTTATGTGGAGCAGATTCCATTTCGCCAGCAGATTAAAGACCGCATTACTACCCTAATGAATTATGAGAAGTTTTCAGAACCTTTTAAAGAAGGGAACTATACTTATTTTTACAAAAATACCGGGCTTCAGAATCAAAGTGTGTTGTACCGCCAGCAACTAAATGAGGAACCTGAAATATTCCTCGATCCGAATACTTTTTCTAAAGATGCTACAACTTCAATTGCGGGGATCAGGTTTTCAAAAGATGGAAGTCTGGTGGCCTATCAGACTTCTGCTGGCGGATCTGACTGGACCAATGTAGTGGTGATGGATGCCATAACGAAAGAGGTTATTGGTAGCCATCTAAGTGATATTAAATTTTCTGACCTTTCCTGGCGCGGGAATGATGGCTTTTATTATAGTACTTACGATAAACCTTTAGCAGGAAGTCAGTTATCTGGCAAAACAGAACATCATAAATTGTACTATCATCAAATTGGAACGTTGCAGGCAGACGATCAGCTTGTTTTTGGTGGAGAATACACCCCAAGAAGATATATCGGAGCCGATGTTACAGAAGATGAACGTTACCTTGTCATTACCGCCGCAAACTCTACTTCTGGTAATGAGTTATACCTGAAAGATCTTTCAATAGCAGATGCTCCGATCATTACTTTAGTTGATAATTTCGATCAGAATCATTCAGTAATTTACAATGTAGGAAGCAAGTTATACATTCATACAGATCTTAATGCACCCAATGGTTTTGTAGTTACGGCTGATGCGGGGCAGGCTACGCCTGAACACTGGCAGGTACTGATACCTGAAACAGCTCATGTTTTAAATCCTTCAACTGGCGGTGGAAAGCTCTTTGCCAATTATATTAAAGATGCTGTATCCGTGGTGACACAGTACGATACGAATGGATTGAAAGAACATGAAATCACATTGCCTGGCTTGGGCACTGCGAAAGGTTTCCACAGTAAAAGTTTTGAAAAAGAGCTTTTTTATACATTTACGTCCTACGTTTATCCGGCTACAATTTTTAACTATTCTGTTGTTACGGGACAGTCTGAAATGTACAGGAAATCGGGGGTAGATTTTGAATCCTCCGACTATGTATCAGAACGGATCTTTTTTACTTCAAAAGATGGTACACAGGTTCCCATGATTATTACCTACAAAAAAGGATTGATAAAGGACGGCAATAATCCTACGGTTATTTATGGTTATGGAGGATTTAATGTGAGTTTAACACCAGCATTTAGTACTTCTGTAGTTGCGCTTCTGGAGCAGGGAGGAATTTATGCAGTGCCTAATCTTCGGGGTGGTGGGGAATATGGAGAAAAATGGCATCATGCGGGTACGAAAATGCAGAAGCAGAATGTATTTGATGATTTTATAGCCGGCGCAGAATATTTGATTACAAATGGGTATACATCCAGCAATTATCTTGCAGCTATGGGTGGATCAAATGGGGGGTTGCTTGTTGCTGCTACAATTGCACAGCGACCTGATTTGTTCAAGGTAGCTTTCCCTGCAGTAGGCGTTTTAGATATGTTGCGCTACCATCAGTTTACGGCGGGAGCAGGCTGGAGCTTTGACTATGGCACAGCAGAAGATTCAAAAGAGATGTTTGAGTATTTGCTGGCTTATTCTCCCCTGCACGCATTGAAGGCTGGTGTTGGTTATCCAGCTACATTAATCACCACTGCTGATCATGATGACAGAGTTGTACCTGCGCATTCGTTCAAATTCGCGGCACAGCTGCAGCGGTTACATGGTGGAGCATCTCCTGTACTCATCAGGATTGAAAAAAACGCCGGTCATGGTGCTGGTAAACCAACAGATAAAGCAATTGAAGAAATCGCTGATAAGTGGGCATTTCTATTTTATAATATGGGACATAGTCTAAAAATGAAAAATGATGAACAGTAATCTTGATAATAAGGTAGTAGTGTGTTTTGGAGAAATACTTTGGGATGTACTGCCATCAGGAAAAACGGCAGGTGGTGCACCAATGAATGTAGCGTATCATCTACAGAAAATGGGGATAGACAGTAAAATGGTGAGTAGGGTAGGAGATGATGTGCCGGGAAAAAAAATGCTGGAATTTTTAGAAGGAAACGATTTATCCACTCAATTCATCCAAGTGGATAAAAAAAATAATACCAGCGAGGTACATGCGGTAATTGGAGAAAATGATGAAGTTACCTATGATATTATTTATCCTGTGGCCTGGGATTATATCCAATGGCTGCCTGAGCAGGAGGACTTACTAACAAATGCAGATGCATTTGTTTTTGGTAGTCTTAGTGTTAGAGATGCTGTGTCTAAAGAAACATTGTTTAAGATGCTGGACTATAGTGATTACCGGGTTTTTGATATCAACCTGAGGGCACCTCATTTTTCGGCAGAACTGATTGCTGGGTTGCTTCCGAAGTCGCACCTGGTAAAACTGAATGCCAATGAACTAATGATGATGGCTGAATGGTTCGATCCATCGTGTACTACAGAGTCTGCTTGTGTAAAGATGATGTTTGAGCGTTTCAAGATTCAGGAATTATTAGTTACCAAGGGAAGTAAAGGAGCAAGTTATTACACTGCAGATAAACAGTATGATGCTGCCGCACATCCGGTTAAGGTTAAAGATACGATCGGAAGCGGCGATTCTTTTCTTGCTGCTTTTTTAGCTGTGAAACTTACAGGTGGTTCTCTGGAAGATGCGTTGAAATATGCTGTTGGTATGGGCGGTTTTATCACTTCAAAATCAGGTGCATGTCCTGCTTATGAAAAAGGTGATTTAGATCTCTTTATTGCATCTCAGGAAAGGGCTGGTTGATCATTTATTCCTATATTCATAGCATCTGTTTGTTGATTTAGAAAAGTTATAATGAATGTCGTTCAGTTTGCAGTACCCCTGTCTAAAGATTCCATAGTTATTGAAGAGGATGTTCTTCCTTACTTCTATAACTATTTTCACAGGCATGAAGAAATGCAAATCACATTGATAGTTAAGGGCGAGGGCAACCTGATCATTGACAATTATACCCAAAGGTTTTCTGCCGGCGAGGTTTATTTCATCGCAGCAAATCAGCCCCATATTTTTCAATCGGATCCCTCTTATTTTGAGGATACGATTGAAAATAAAGTGCATGCTATACATCTGTATTTTGATTCGGAAACGCTGTTGAGCAGTTTCGTGAGTTTACCAGAGCTCGGGCAGATTATGCATTTTATTGAGAATGTGAATTATGGTATCCAGATTCCTCAGGAAAACTCAGCAGAAGTGATTGCTGTGGTGCAAAAAATGGTTGCACTTTCTGGTGTTCCAAGATTGTTAAAATTCATTGAGTTACTGCATTACCTTTCCATCGATCTGAAGGAATTTAAATCCTTATCTTCAGGTAATTCAAGAAAAGTAATTGGCGGTAAAGAAAGTCTGAGAATGGACAAGATTTATAAATTTACACTCAGTAATTATGCGAAAGATATTTCACTGGATATGGTAGCCGAAATCTGTCATATGACTCCTCAGGCATTTTGTAAGTACTTTAAAAAGCATACGAGTAAAACATATATTACTTTTTTACATGAGATACGGATCAATGCCGCTTGTGATAAAATAATAAAAGGCGAAATTGACGGAATATCTTCCGTCGCTTTCGCCACAGGTTTTAACAGTGCTATTAATTTCAATAAGGTATTTAAGAAGTTTACCGGCGTTGCCCCCAGAGACTATTTAAAGAAATACAAGGTGCAGCAGCTATCTTAAATTATTTAATGGACATAATTACATCTCCGATAATATCACAGCAAATATGTATCTCTTCTTCAGTGATCACTAATGGCGGAGAAAAACGAATCGTGTGCTGATGAGTAGGTTTAGAAAGTAGTCCCTTCTTCATTAACGCGAGACAAACGTTATAGGCTGTACCCGTTTTTTCACCCGGAATAATATCTATTGCATTTAACAGACCTTTGCCCCGTACTGCGCTGATCAAGTCTGGCCTTTTCTCTTTCAAAGCCAGCATCCTTGCCCGAAAAATTTCTCCCATCGCAAATGAATTATCGGTGAGTGCTTCGTTTTCCATCACCTCTAGACTGGCTATGGTAACTACTGCGGCAAGCGGATTACCACCAAAAGTGGATCCATGTTCTCCAGGTTGGATGCAAAGCATAATATCATCATCGCATAAAACAGCCGATACTGGCAATACACCACCAGATAATGCTTTTCCAAGGATAAGTATGTCTGCCTTTACGCCATCATAGTCACTCGCTAAACGTTTACCGGTTCTGCCTATTCCGGTTTGTATTTCGTCAATGATTAACTTTACATTGTATTTTTTGCAGATATTATGGGCGCCAGTAAGATACCCGTCATCAGGAATCAATACTCCGGCTTCACCCTGAATAGGTTCGAGCAGGAAAGCACATATTTCCGGATGTTGTGCCAGTGTGTTTTCCAACGCAGTTAAATCATTGTAAGGAATAATATGATAGCCCGGCATCATGGGTCCGAAGCCGTCAGTACTCATAGGATCTGTCGAGAAGGAGATAAGCCCGGTGGTGCGACCATGAAAATTTCCATCTACTACAACTATCGCCGCAGAGCCTGGTGTTGAGCCTTTCTTTTTATAGCCCCATTTACGTGCCAGCTTAATCGCTGTTTCTACTGCTTCCGCTCCGGAATTCATGAATAATGATTTTTCATAACCGAAATACCGACAGATATATTCCTCGGCAGGACCTAGTTTATCGTTGTAAAATGCTCTGGAAGTTAGTGTAAGTGTTTTTGCCTGGTTAATCATTGCTTCAATAATGGAAGGATGGCAATGTCCTTGATTAACGGCGCTATAGGCAGACAGGAAGTCATAATATTTATTTCCTTCTTCATCCCATACATTTACTCCTTTACCGCTGGTTAGTACTACCGGTAGAGGACTGTAATTATGTGCTCCGTATTTTTTCTCTTTTTCTATTGCAGCTTGTGTAGCAGATATCATTTCCATTTATTCTATTTTTATATTGATGTATTTATATCTCGATATACATACATCAATTATTTTTACATAGATATCAAAGAAAATCCTGAAAAAATACAGATATTAATATTGGTTAAGTATCAGACAATATTGATTAATGCCGGCTTGTTCTTATTTCCCAAAATCGGAAAAACAGTCGGCATATAACCGCTGAACATATTGAAGGATATCTTCTTCAATCTCCAGATCATGCATAGGGAATTCAGGAATTTGATTATGTTGTATGATAGAAAAGTGTTTGATAAATTCTATCATATGAAATCTTTCCTGCAACTGTTTATTTTTCTGATAAAGCGAAAGCAGCCCTAGTTCAAATTTACTTTTTCTGGTTAGAATATTCATGCGTTCAACGTTAAGAGACGTATAAACGAAAATAGGTATATGATTGTTTAAAAATAAATCAAAGGGCTGTTCAACTTGTTCAAATCTAGATTTGCAGTGTATAAAATTGTTTTAGTTCTAATACAGCCTGCAACCTGTTTTGATTTGATAACAAAAAAGTTTGCAGGCTGTAATGAACTAGTAACACTTTATTTTTCATCTTTTGCAATGGTATTGCTTTTTGAGAGGAGACTGGCGTTTTCTGCCATACTGATAAATTCTGAACGATATCTTTCTTTATCTTCACCTAAAGCTCCTTTAGCTCTTGCGATGAGCCGGTTGAAATCAGACTGCTGCTTAAAATCAGATCCACGCAATAACATTCCCAATTCTGCCACAGCACTTGAAAATCTGAAATCGTTGCTGGTTAATTTCAAGGCGAGGGGCTTATCATTTACAACAACTGACTTCATCTTACTTTTATTGGAGTCTGGGTTTTTATACCTGAATTTAATCGTAACCATTTCAGCAGATTCGTTTAAGACCTGTGCTTTCGGAGCTTTCTGATATTTTAGTGGATCTACGTTCGTTAAAAAGCTGTCTTTTATTCCAGAGGGAATAATTTCATATAAAGCAGTAACGGTGTGACCAACTCCCATATCACCACCTATTTTCTGATCATTGTTAAAGTCTTCTTTTTCCATTAATCTGTTTTCATAACCTACTAAACGATAAGCCTGAACTAATGCCGGATTAAATTCTATTTGTAATTTTACATCCTTCGCTACCGTGAAAAGGGTGCCACCAAACTCTGTAACCATCGCTTTTCGTGCTTCCGAGATATTATCTACATATGCATAGTTACCATGACCTTTATCTGCAAGAATTTCCATTTTGCTATCCTTAAGGTTGCCCATACCGAAACCAAACACAGATAAACTGATTCCGCTTTGCTGTTCTTTAACAATGAATTGCTCCATATCCTGATCACTGGAAGCCCCAACGTTAAAGTCGCCGTCAGATGCCAGAACGATTCTGTTATTGCCCTTTTTAATAAAGTTTTCTTTAGCTATACTATAAGCGAGTTTCAATCCTGCGCCACCTGCGGTAGAGCCGCCAGCATCCAGCGTTTCAATGGCTTCTTTAATTTTAATCTTTTGATCACCCGGTGTGCTTGCCAGTTTTAAACCGGCTGCACCGGCATAAGTTACAATAGCTACATGGTCGATATCTCTCAATTGATCTACCAGTAATTTTAGTGAGGCCTTTACTAAAGGTAATCTGTTTGAGCCTGACATAGATCCTGATACATCAATGAGAAATACCAGATTAGATGGTGGGAGTTTAGCTGTTTCAATCATCTTTGCTTTAAGACCAATCCGTAATAACCGGTGCTGAGGATTCCATGGTACTGAAGAAAGTTCTGTATGAATAGCAACAGGATCGCCATTTACGGGTGATGGTAAATCATATTTAAAATAGTTGATCATCTCTTCAACACGTACAGCGTCTTTCGGTGGTAGCTGGCCGCTGTTAATAAATCTACGTACATTACTATAAGATGCCCCATCAACGTCTACCGCAAATGTTGACAAAGGAACCTGTCCTGGGTCAGTAAAGCGGTTTTCTGCTACTCCCTTATAAGATTCATTATCCTGATCATTATATGAATTTGTACCGCGGATCATTATACCGGCAACTTTACCTTGCAGGCCATGAATTGTTGTTACAGCTGAGGTAGTCATGCTTCTTTTTTGTTGTGTCTGATAACCGGTGACGACAACTTCATTCAGAGAAACATCATTAGTTTTAAGCCATACATCAACTTTATTCTGCTTGCCAATTTTGATCTTCTGTGTCAGATATCCTATCTGAGTAAAGATCAGTTCTGTTTTACTTTCCGGTACATCAATTTTGTAATTACCATCTTTATCTGATTTGGCATATACATTAGTGCCAGTCACCTGGACGCTAACGCCTGCAATTGGTTTTTTGTCATCCAAATCATAAACCGTTCCGCTGATATTACGGTTACTGCCTGTTCTGAACCCGGCCAGACTAATGAGCAGGATCATTAAATAAATATTTCTTTTCATATTGTTGAATTTTGCCGGGGGATGCATCATCATTAATATTTCCATAAACGAATAAAAAAAAAGTATTTTTACCCTATAGATGAATTGGTTCAGTAACGCTCAAAAATCAGATCCTGTAAATGATGAGTTGCTATTAAAGCAATTTATAGAAACAGAGGACCTTAAATTGCTCGGGAAATTATTTCAGGCCCATTCTACTATGGTTTATTATGTGTGTTACCGTTATCTTCAGGATACTGAGTTGAGCAAGGATGCTGTGATGCAGATATTTGAGGAGCTGATCACAAAAGTTAAGAAGCAGGAAATAAAGAATTTTGGCAATTGGCTTTACGTACTGAGCCGAAACTTTTGTCTGATGCAGCTGCGGTCGGGCAAAAAAATGCAATACGTTCCTTTTGAAGAATTTGTGGAATTCTCAGGATTTGCGCATCAGGATGATCATGAAAATAAAGAGCGTAAGCTGACTGCGCTGGAATTATGTATAGAAAGGCTGCCAGATCGCCAGAAACAAAGTATTGATCTGTTCTTTTTGAAAGAGCGCTGTTATAAGGAGATTGTGGAGACTACCGGTTTTAGTTTAAATGATGTGAAGAGCTATATTCAAAATGGCAAGAGAAATTTAAAAATTTGCATGGATAAAAATCGTGAAGAATAATAAATCAGACATATCATTAATCGCCAGGTACCTAAACGGGGAGCTTGATGACCGTGCTATGTATCAGCTTGAGCGACGAGCACAGGAAGATCCTGCATTGATGGATATACTGATTGGAATGGAAGCCAGTAAAGATCATGGTGATCAAATTGATTTTTCGACGATAGATCAGATGATTAGCAATCGTATTCAGGAAAATAAATCCGTTAAAATCCTATCTTGGAAATCTTGGATAGTGGCTGCCTCATTGTTATTCATCTCGGGTATTACAGGTTTTTGGCTATTGCGGGAGCCACAGGAGATGAGGCATGATCATCCACTAACGGAGATTCGAAAAAAGCAAGCTGAACCAGTAATTCAAGGTGCGATTGTTGAACCTAAAAGTCCGGTACATCAGAAGGAAGTTGCAATACAACGCAAGAATAGAACATCGAGGCTACCCAGGAAGCCTATGCTTGTAGTGAAAGATTCAAACACTATAGCCGCAGTAAATATAACCCGCGACTCTGATATTTTTAGCGCGCAGGCTTTAAATGAAGTAGTTGTAACCGGTTATACAGCAAAAAGAAAAACTGATGTGACCAGTTCATCAACAACAATCAGCAGACCTGCAGACAGGCAGAAAGCATTGGCAGGCAAGGTTGCTGGTATAATGATCAGGGGTACAAATTCCGTGGGACAGGTAAACGATACCTTATATGATACACAACAGTCGCTCAATGAGGTTGTAGTAGTCTCAACTAATAAAAAAGTAACTGCTAGGGCTTATCCTTTGATAGGATGGGAGGCTTATAAAAAATATCTTGCGCAAGAGGCTACACTGAACGAGGGCACAACGGGGAGAGTAACCATCGCATTTACGATAGATGCAGCAGGTAATCCTGTCAAAATAAGAATTGTGAAGGGGATTAATGATGCCATTAATAACAGGGCAATTAATCTTGTGCTTGGTGGATCGAGGTGGAATAGGGGAGGTAAAGATGTGAACAAAGAGGTCAGGTTAAAAATTAAATTTCACTAGTGAGCAATAACAATGGCTTGTATACTTGTTAACTGCGAATTCCAAATGAAACAATAAAGTCTATTAGAATACTAGATTATTTATATCTTTAAAAACAAATTATATAAATTATTTAGACCAGCCTAATTGATGGAAAATTATACAGGGACCGATGTAGAGAATAAAGAAGATCAGGATGCTCAGGGACTAAAAGATTTACCGCGTAAAAAGTCTAATCTTCGTGATGAAAGATATTGGAAAACTTTTGCCGGGCGCTGTTTATTTGCATTGGCTTTTATCATCATCGGTCATGCTATTGCGTCTTTTTATCCGATGACCAATTTGGTTACCGCTTTCAGAACCCTGGCAATAAACCTGGATCTTGATGCTGCTTTTGGCTGGATGGTACTTGCCGGATTTGTTGCTCAGATGGTAGATGGCGCGCTAGGGATGGGATATGGTGTAATTTCAACCACAGTATTACTTTCAACCGGACTTAATCCTGCCGCAATCAGTGGAAGTATACATACCGCCGAGATGTTTTCCAGCGGGGCCTCCGGATTTAGCCATTACCGATTTGGAAATATAAACAAAAAGCTTTTCAAGACGCTGTTACTTCCCGGGGTATTGGGAGCGGTTATTGGCGCTATATTGTTGTCCTATCTTGGTGAATCTTATGGGAACTGGCTTCGTCCTGTCTTATCTGCCTACACACTGCTGCTTGGTGGAAGAATTTTATTTAATGCCTTTAAAAAGAAAAATGAGTCAAGAAAAGTAAAACATGCCGGATGGCTGGCTGGTGCCGGTGGTTTTCTGGACTCTTTTGGCGGCGGTGGCTGGGGGCCATTAGTTACCAGTACCCTAATCGCAAAGGGAAAGACTCCCAAATATATAATTGGTACAGTGAGTTTGACCGAGTTTTTTGTAACACTTGGCAGCGCCCTTACTTTTTTTATCATTTTGGGTACTAGTCATATACAAACAATAGCAGGCCTGATTATTGGCGGAGTGATTGCTGCACCAATTGCCGCAAAACTTGCAGGTAAACTGAACACCAAGTCAATCCTGATTGCTGTGGGGGTATTGGTTATCCTATCAAGTGTGCGCACGCTATATAAAGCTATGGGAGGCATTTAAATAGCTTAGCAGCCAGCCAAAGCTATCGTCGACTGCTAAGCTTCATATTATATTATCTGACCCGGATCCAGGCCATCTTTGCCTGCAGGATTTCTATTGTAACCCCTATCACTAAAATGCTGATGATGATAAAAATCATCCTTGTGCTGTATATAATTCATGTTGTCAACAACCTGTTCAGCGCTACCTGTCAATACATTTCTAATCTGCAGTTCTTCTGCCGGAGTAATAGATCCTTTTTTATAAGCAGGTAGCAGAGGTAAATTGGCTGATATTGCTTCTGTTAATATCACTTCGTCTTCTTCCTCCTTTAAGGAAACCAGTCCTATAGGAATGAGGATCTGTTTATCTTCATCGGAATCATATATATCGAGGTCTGTGATAATGTACCTTACTTTTCGGCTTTCTTTGTCGAATATCAGGTCTTTCACGTCACCTATATAATCTCCTGCGGAGTCAAAGATTTCCCAGCTTTTAATGTCAGGCTGATAATCTGCAATTTCAAAATCGCTACCGCTCAATTCCTGCAAACGGTCATATTTATTTTCTTCTGATGCCATCTTTTTCAATTTTAAGATTAGGTAATTGGTTGATATATTTATTATTTTTTAGTACTTAAAGCGACAATTTCAACGCTTCTGTTTAGCTCTTTCCCTTTTTCAGTAGCATTTGTAGCCACAGGAGCACTTTCTCCTTTAGAATGAATTGAAATCAGATTTTCAGGAAAACCATTTTTAATCAGCCAGTTTTTCACTGCTTCGGCACGTTCTGCTCCAAGTTTTTTATTGTGCGTAGCTGTTCCTGTTGAATCTGTATTCCCATAAATACCTAAGTTTGCTCCATCAAAACGTTTTTTTAGCGAAGCTGCGATTTGCTTTAACTGAGCATCAGCGGTACTCTGGATAGTGCTTTGATCTTTAGCGAAAAGAATATTTTCGCCGATCCCATAAATCGCATACCCGTTAGCACTGCGGATAATAACTCCTTTATCTGTAACTTCATCATAAGATGTACCCGGAGAATTGAAGTCCACCTGATCCCAATCTGAAACAGTTGTAGCTATTGTATCCTGAACAGTTGTATCTGATACTGCGGAGTTTTTTGTCTCGCTGTTTCTCCTCACTAGGAAAAATAAGATTGCTAATGCTATTAAAGCCAGTATGATCCATAGAATCGAACTTTTCTTTTTGGGTTGTACGTTAAGTTCTGCCATCGTTGTAAGTTTTTGTTTAATTTATTTGATGAGAATAAAACCCTATTTTACCCTAATAGTTTCAGAAATATGCAGTGCAGTAAAATTTGCATCCTTTGTCACTTTTAAAACTGACGATTTGAGGATAAACATCTGGCTGCTGTTGTTGTTTGTCCTGTAATGAAACACATTATTTTTTTTGGTGATAGTCTTACAGCAGGCTATGGTTTAAGAGATCCGGCAGTCGCGTCTTTTCCTGCAATAATTCAACATAAAATTAGACAGACAGGATTAGATTACAAAGTAGTCAATGCCGGTATTAGTGGAGATACTACGCAAGACGGGCTTAACCGTTTAGATCGTTTAACAGTTGAGTCAATTGATATATTTGTACTTGCATTAGGTGCTAATGATATGCTTAGAGGAGTATCCCCACAGGTGATGTTTACCAATCTTCAGCAGATTATCGACAAAATAAAAGATAAAAATCCTAAAGTTAGCTTGTTACTTTTAGGCATGGAATTACCGGTATGGGTTCCCGGAGAAAGGGCTGCAGCTTATCGAAATGTTTTTCGCAGACTTGCGGCAAATTATGATGTTGCATTCGTTCCATTTTTATTGGAAGGTGTAGTAGGGGTAAAACGCCTCAATATGGTTGATGGTGTACACCCCTTAGCTGAAGGGTATCAAATAATTGCTGAAACAGTTTGGATGGAACTCAAATTGCTGCTGGAATGAGGTTTGAAAGACAAAAAAAAGGTATGTCCAATACTGGACATACCTTTGATTTTTTAAGGAAATTATTATACAAGTCTTACTTTTACTGCATTTAATCCTTTTTTTCCATCTTGTTCCTCGTATTCAACAAGGTCATTTTCGCGAATTTCGTCTATTAGACCGCTTACATGGACAAAGATCTCCTGACCATTGTCATCTTTAATAAATCCAAATCCTTTTTCTGCGTTGAAGAATTTTACTGTACCGTTTTTCATATTGTTTTTACTAATTAATTTTATTGGGTATTATGCCCTTTCGAGGCGCTGGTGGTAAGTTTCAATTTCCCTTAAGGCTTCCAGAATGCCTGTTCTTTGTTTCTGTAACAGCTGGATATGATCTGCATGAGTAGCATAATCTTCCAGCGCTGCATCAAACTTTTCGAGTGCTGCTTTTTCTCCTGTTTCTATTGCTCCAAGAATTGCAGCATCCTCTTTACTGCTTAATGCTTGTTTGATATCTATCCATGTACGGTGCAAAACACCGAGAACACCACCATCTTCATTATCAGATTTACCCCCATGCTGAGCAATGTGAGCTTTAAGTTCCTGAGCATAAACAGCACGTTCTGTTGCATTTTTAAGAAAAACACTTTTCAACTCTACACTTTCAGTAGCCTCCGCTGCTGACTCATAACCTTCTTTCCCGTCGTTTAGAATGTTTATCAATCCTTTTAAATCGCTGATAATATCTTTATTATTTTCCATAGGTACATATTTTTAGGTTTATTTACAACCTGTATCCGTAGAAATAGTTTTAAAATATTTGGAGAAGACCATAAATCACTATTAAACAGCAGAATTATTAGCTCTCCACTTTGCTATAAATGTTATTTCTTCCCTTTTTTTCTACAATATATATAGTACCATCCTCTACCCAATTTAATAAAATTCTTGAAACATCAGTACTTAATTTTTTAGATTTTTTAACTTCTTTTTTCTCTTCAAGTCTTGTTATAATATCATTGACACTAACATTGTTGCTGAAAAAATCCTCCTCATTAAATAGAACTTTTATTTTTCTGGACAAAAATATCCTGTTCTTTTTGTTTTCAGGCAATTCGAATCTGGGTTTATATTCAACCGGAATATCGAAAAGCTGATCAAGTCTGAAGTTAAGCGCTTGCGCATAGGCAATATAATAATCAAGATTTGTAGCTATACCTTTTTCCATATTAATTATTGTCGATTTAGAAAAATCAGTCAGTTCGGCCACATCTGCTATTGAATAACCCATACTAATTCTTTTTTCTTTTAATGAATTTCCAATGATCTCTTTAGCACCAATTACCTTATGTATCTTTGTTCTTTTTGCCATTTTCAAAAAGAATAAATAATGATATGCATCAAGGATGTTTGTTAAGTACGATTTGCATATGTAATATATTGTCGTTATATTTGATTTTTAGTAGCTAAATAATAGCGTTCAGTTTTTAGGTTATTTAAAAAATTAACGTAAATAAAATTCTGTTTTATTATAAAACCTTTTAGCTGACTAGTAATAACCAACATATAGCCGATTATGAAAAAATTAGACATCCATTTCTTAAATGCCATCAAGGTACCGCCAGATTGATTATGATTGATAACAGACTGAGAAATTTGCGCGTCGCATTAATCAACCAGCCTGCTATTTTTTAAAATCGGGATTGCCCGCAAAATTACAAATAATGGAAAGTAAATGAGCTAATTTTAGTTGATAGGGGGTACTATGCACTGTAATTAACTGAATCCTTTCCATATATCATAAACTTAACAATGAGATTTATTTTTTTTATATCAATTATGATTGTTTTAAACACCATAGCAACGGGAAATAATAATGCTTTTTGCCAACCGAATAACAGCGTTTTTTTTGAAATACAAATGGATGAAAAAATCAAA
>Ga0247813_10001124_pt1 | contig 21262 bp, 18 predicted proteins | sample UWRJL169409C1_FD_180719 | JGI IMG/M metagenome (GOLD analysis project Ga0247813, IMG submission 180719) | Plant litter microbial communities from Arlington Agricultural Research Station in Wisconsin, United States - UWRJ-L169-409C-1 | ecosystem: Environmental > Terrestrial > Plant litter >...
CTCGGCAAGGCCTTCCCGCACGGTGGCACCCGGGAAGGCCTTGCCGAGCTCTTCAGCGGTGCGGTCGCTGCCGACCCGGACCGACCGGAGGCCTGTCGCGGAGCACTCGGGGCAGCGCCAGCCGCCGGCGAGGGCACCGCACCACGAGCACTGCGGGACCGCGTGCGCTCCGTGGAGGGCGAGCGGGCCGTTGCAGGCCGTGCAGCGGGCAGCCGTCCTGCAGCGGACGCAGGCGACGACGGGCAGGTACCCGGCGCGCGGGACCTGGACCAGGACCGGGCCGTCGAGCAGCCCTTTGGTGATGGCCTGCCACGCGGCTCCGGGCAGGCGTGCAGCCCCGGCTGGTCCCTCGCGGGCGACCTCGACCGAGGTGAGCGCCTCGACGCGAGGGGTCTCGGTGCGCACGGTCTGGCGGTCGGCGACGATCTCGCGCGCCCACCCGCTGCGGACGAGGGCCTCGGCGTGGATCGACCGGCTGAGTCCGCCGACGAGCACAGCGCAGCCTGTCTGCTCGGCCCGCAGCGCGAGGACCTCTCGCACGTGCGGGTACGGCGCGCGACGCTCCTGGTGCATGGCGTCGACGTCGTCCCAGCACACGGCGAGCCCGAGGTCGGCCACGGGGGCGAAGGCTGCTGCCCGGGTGCCGATGACGATCTGCGCCTCGCCACGCAGCGCGGCGAGGAAGTTGCGGTAGCGCGGCGTCGGGCCGAGGTCGGCGGTCAGCGGGACGAAGCAGGGTGCCTCCGGCTGCTCGACCGCGTGCTGGGGTGACCATCCGGGCACGCCAGCCTCCACGAGGGCCTGGGCGAGCCTGTCGACGTCGTGGGCGTCCGGGAGGACGACGACGGTGCCCCGGCCGCCGGATGCTGTCGCGAGAGCTGCCTGGGCCAGCGCCGCGGGCCACCCGGCCGTCCGGCCCTGGCCGGGGAGCGCGGTCCAGACGGCGCGCGGAGAATCCCCTGCCCGCAGGCGCCCGAGGAAGGCGTCACCGCCGCGGTAGACGGACCATGCCGTCACACTGCCGGCGGTCGTAGCGGTCGGGACCGGGGCGGTCAGGTCCGGGGCGGTCAGGTCCGGCTCCGCGCCGGTCGCTCCGGTCTCACCTATCTCCCCAGTCGCGGCCCGCGTCTCGAGGGCTGTCGGCTCTTTCTCGACACGGGCGAGCCGCGGCGGCACAGCCAGCCGCAGGACGTCGCTCAGCGAGCCCGCGTAGTAGTCCGCGACCCGGCGCGCGAGGTCGGCGACCTCAGGGGTGAGCACAGGCTGCGGAGAGACGACCTTGCGGATCGCGACCAGGTTGCCGGTGTGCGTGGTGCTCGCGGCGCGCTCCATGACGTAGCCGTCGACGTCTTGAGCGCCGAAGCGTACCTTGACCCGGACCCCGGGCTGGGCGTCGTCTGACAGAGCCGCCGGGACCGTGTAGTCGAAGAGCCTGTCCAGGTGGGCAGGTACGACGTCGACGCACAGCCGCGCGATCGGCAGGTCGGTGGCGAGCGCGAGACCTGTCTCCGACCTCGACGGGACCGGCCTGGACGCAGAGAGGCCCGGCAGCATCTGCTGCTCGCTCTCGGGCTGGGCGGTCACCCGTCTCCTTCGTCTCGTCTACGGCTCCCCGGGCATGTCGTGACGACGGCCTTGAGAACCAGGTCTCTTCCTACCCTAGGAGACCGGACCGACAGCCTCGTCCAGCGCGCGGGTCCTGTGCACGGAGACCGCCGCGACCGCGCTGTGGACGAGCAGGTGTCCTGCTGCGCCCCTGGAGACGAGTGTCAGACCGCGGACTGGAGGTCGGCGACCCTGTCGGTCCGCTCCCAGGTGAAGTCGGGCAGCTCACGGCCGAAGTGACCGTAGGCGGCGGTCTGCGCGTAGATGGGGCGCAAGAGGTCGAGGTCGCGGACGATCGCGCCGGGACGCAGGTCGAAGACCTCCTTGATCGCCGCTTCGAGCCGTGCGCTCGGGACGGTCTCGGTGCCGAAGGTCTCGACGTAGAGGCCCACGGGGTGTGCCTTGCCGATCGCGTAGGCCACCTGGACCTCGCAGCGTCGGGCGAGCCCTGCAGCCACGACGTTCTTCGCGACCCAGCGCGTGGCGTACGCGGCGGAACGGTCGACCTTCGACGGGTCCTTGCCGGAGAACGCGCCGCCGCCGTGGCGTGCCATGCCGCCGTAGGTGTCGACGATGATCTTGCGGCCGGTCAGGCCGGCGTCGCCCTTGGGCCCGCCGACGACGAAGGTCCCGGTGGGGTTGACGATCAGCCGGTGGTCGGCGGAGGAGAGGTCGAGCTCGGCCAGGACCGGGGCGACGACGAGCTCAGCGACGGCTGCGCGCAGCTCGTCCTGGCGGACGTCGGGGTCGTGCTGGGTCGACAGGACGACGGTGTCGATCGCGACAGCCCGCTGACCGTCGTAGGCGACGGTCACCTGGGTCTTGCCGTCGGGGCGCAGACCGGCAAGCGTGCCGTCCTTGCGGACCTGTGCGAGGCGCTCGGCGAGACGGTGGGCGGCGAAGATCGGCAGCGGGAGCAGCGTGGCAGTCTCGTCGGTCGCATAGCCGAACATGAGGCCCTGGTCACCGGCGCCCTGGGCGTCGAGGGGGTCGACCTCACCGCTGTCGACGCGCATCTCGAGAGCCTTGTCGACACCCTGCGCGATGTCCGGCGACTGCTGGCCGATCGACACAGACACACCGCAGGAGTCCCCGTCGAAGCCGATCGAGGACGAGGTGTAGCCGATCTGCTTGACGACCTGGCGGACGATCTGCGGGATCTCGACGTAGGCCTCGGTGGTCACCTCGCCGGCGACGTGCACGAGGCCCGTGGTCACGAGAGTCTCGACCGCGACACGGGAGGACGGGTCCTGCTCGAGGAGGGCGTCCAAGATGGAGTCGGAGATCTGGTCGCACACCTTGTCCGGGTGTCCTTCGGTCACGGACTCGGACGTGAACAGGCGCAGAGACTCAGTCATGCCGAACAGGATACGGGGAAGGTGGTCGGGCTCGTGCAGCCGGTCAGTCGTGTGAGACAGAAGTGCCTGCGGCTCCGCGCACCGCGACCACCTGGTCGAGGACCGCAGCCGCGACCTCGCGCTTGCTGCCCTCGGCGGAACCGAGGGCCTCACCGTCAGCCGTGAGGATCGTCACCGCGTTCGTCGGGGCACCGAAGCCGAGGTCGTGACCGACCTCGTTGAGCACGAGCAGGTCGGCCTTCTTGCGTCGCGCCTTGGCGCGCCCGTGGAAGAGCACGTCACCGTCGGCGTCGCCCGTCTCGGCGGCGAACCCGACGATCGTCTGGTGCGGCGCACGCCTCTCGACAAGCCCCGCGAGGATGTCGGGGTTGACGACCAGCTGGATCGGGGCGACCACGCCGTCGGACGTCTTCTTGGTCTTGTGGTCGCCGACGCTCGCCGGACGGAAGTCGGCGACAGCCGCGCTCATGACGATCACGTCTGCCGCGAGCCTGTGCTCGTCCACGGCCTCGGCGAGCTGGGCCGTGGTCTCGACGTGCACGACGCTCACTCCCACAGGGTCGGGGAGGATCACGTTGGCGGCGACGAGGACGACCTCCGCCCCGCGGTCGCGGGCTTCTTCGGCGAGGGCGTATCCCTGCATCCCGGTGCTGCGGTTCCCGAGGAACCTCACGGGGTCGATGGGCTCACGGGTCCCACCGGCAGTCACGACGACCCGGGTGCCCGCGAGGTCGCCGCGCTCCCCCGCTGTGGCGGGCGTCGGCTGGCCGTCGGTGACACCGCTCTCAGCGGCGTCCAGGCGCGACGACGTGCTGCTGGTCGGTGTCTCGACGAGAGCGAGCGCGGCCTCGGCGATCACCTGGGGTTCGGGCAGTCGGCCCGGTCCGGTGTCGGCACCGGTCAGACGCCCCGACGCAGGCTCCAGCACGTGCACGCCACGCTCGCGCAGCGTGGCGACGTTGGCGACGGTCGCCGGGTGCAGCCACATCTCGGTGTGCATCGCCGGGGCGACGAGCACCGGGCAGCGGGCCGTGAGGAGAGTGGCGGTGAGGAGGTCGTCAGACCGGCCTGTCGCCATCCTGGAGAGCAGGTCTGCGGTGGCAGGTGCGACGACGACGAGGTCGGCCTGCTGCCCGAGCGAGACGTGCGGCACGTGCGGGACGTCCGCGAAGACCTCGGTCGAGACAGCCCGCCCTGAGAGCGCCTCCCAGGTGGGAGCCCCCACGAAACGGAGAGCCGCGGCTGTCGGCACGACGGTGACGTCGTGCCCAGCCTCGGTGAAGGTGCGGAGCAGCAGGACGGCCTTGTAGGCCGCGACCCCGCCGCTCACGCCGAGGACGATACGCATGCGCTCGGGCACCCTCTCAGCTCTTCGCGAGTGTCTGGCGGTCGGTCAGGACGCGTCCGCGTCCGCGGCCGGCTGCTCGATCGGGTTGATCGTGAGGAGGCCGGCGTTGATCTCGCGCATGGCGATGGAGAGCGGCTTCTCCTGGTTGCGGGTCTCGACGAGCGGTCCGACGAACTCGAGGAGCCCCTCGTGCAGCTGCGAGTAGTACGCGTTGATCTGACGGGCGCGCTTGGCCGAGTAGATCACCAGGGCGTACTTGGAGTCAGCGCGGTCGAGCAGGTCGTCGATGGGCGGGTCGGTGATGCCCACAGGGGCGGCAACGGTTCCAGACACGGGTCAACTCCGAGGATGGTGAGGATGGATCAATGGATCAGTCTACTCGGTCGAGGGCGCGCCGAGACCTGCCGCGTGGCCGCACCGTCGTGTGACGTGCGACCCCGCGGCAGTACGGGCTCAGCGCCCGACGACCGGGTGCGGGGTGAGCCCCATGACCGAGACGAGCTCGTCGGCCGCGCGCTGGACGTCGTCGTTGACGATCACGTGGTCGAACTCGGAGGCTGCGGCCATCTCGACCTTGGCCGTCGCGAGGCGGCGCTCCCGCTCTTCAGGTCCCTCGGTGCCACGCCCGACCAGGCGGCGCTCGAGCTCCTCCCAGCTGGGCGGCGCGAGGAACACGAAGCGGGCCTCCGGCATGGACGCACGGACCTGACGAGCCCCCTGGAGGTCGATCTCCAGGAGGGTCGCCACGCCCGCGTCGAGCTTGTCCTGCACAGGCCCCCGCGGGGTCCCGTAGCTGTTTCGACCGTGCACCACGGCCCACTCGAGGAGGTCGCCGTGGGCCACCATGTCGGCGAACTTGTCAGGTCCGACGAAGAGGTAGTGGACGCCGTCGACCTCGCCGGGACGAGGCTGGCGTGTCGTCGCGGAGACAGACAGCCAGATGTCGGGGTAGCGCGCGCGGATGTCAGCAGAGACCGTGCCCTTGCCGACTGCCGTGGGTCCGGCGAGGACCGTCAGGCGCGACGACGTGGGTGCGGGGGGCGTTGCAGGAATGATCAGCCGAACCTTTCGACGAGCGCCGCTGCCTGGTGCGGTCCGAGCCCACGCACACGTCGGGACTCGGCGATGCCGACCTCCGACATGATGGCGCGGGCCTTGACCTTGCCGACTCCCGGCAGGGACTCGAGCAGCGACACGACTTTCAACTTCCCGATGACGTCATCGGTGCGTCCTTGCTCGATGACTTCGGAGAGGACCCCTGAAGAGTACTTCAGACGGTTCTTCACCTCAGCACGCGCCCGCCGGGCGGCGGCCGCCTTGTCGAGCGCAGCGGCGCGCTGCTCTGGGGTCAGTTCAGGTAATGGCACTCCGGTCACCTTCTTCGGACGAGCGGAAACGTACTTGCGAAACTAGCCACGTTTGGGCTGGTCGGCAACGGGAACGTGGCCTGGGCCACACTCGAGGTGCCGGTAGGTCGCGATTGAGCCGAAACGTGACGACGCCGGGGCCTCGTGCGTGAGGTCCCGGCGTCGTCGTCTGTGCTGGGTGCGGTCCTGCTCAGCGGGTCGCGAGGGCTCCACGAGCCTCGTCGGCCGCGGTCTTGGCCGCGGTGCGCAGGGCTGCGACATCAGGCCCGGCGGCGAGGACCCCGCGCGAGGACGAGGCGAGGACCTGCGCCCTCGCGTCGCCGAACACCGCGGCGAGCTCGTCGGCACCGGCGCCCTGGGCGCCGACACCGGGTGCCAGCAGAGGGCCGCGCACGGCCGCCAGGTCGACCCCAGCGGTACGGGCAGCATCGCCGATCGTCGCACCGACGACCAGGCCGATCGACCCGAGGCCACCGGTCCCCCGCTCGGCTGAGCTCTCTGACACCTCTGAGCCGCGAGCCTCGAGGTCGACAGCACCGAGCTCAGCAGCGTTGAGCTCGGCGGCGAACCGCGCCACCTGCGCGGCCACGCTCTCCCCACCCGCGGAACGTGCGTGCTGCACCTCGTGACCTTCGGGGTTGGAGGTGAGGCAGAGGACGAACAGCCCACGTCCTGTCGCCAGGGCGAGCTCGACGGCAGGCGTGAGCGACCCGGCTCCGAGGAAGGGCGAGACGGTGAGGGCGTCACCTGCGAGGGGCGACCCGTCGGCGAGGTACGCCTGGGCGTACCCGGCCATCGTCGAGCCGATGTCACCGCGCTTGGCATCGACGACGGTCAGTGTCCCGACCTCGCGCGCCGCGGCGATCACCTCTTCGAGGACCGCGACACCCTTCGACCCGTGCCGCTCGAAGAGTGCCGACTGCGGCTTGAGCGCAGCGACCCGTCCGCCGAGGGCATCGACGACGGTCAGTGCGAAGGTCCGCAGGCCTGCTGCGTCGTCGGTCAGACCCCAGGCGTCGAGCAGGCCGGGGTGCGGGTCGATCCCTGCGCAGAGCGGGCCGTGCTCGGCCATGGCCGCGGCGAGCCGCGCCCCGAAGGGGGCGCGGCTGCCGGCTGGTCCTGCGGTCGGGGTGCCCGTCACCGGGCGCCCTGCACGGTGACGTACTCCTGGAGGCTGCGGACCGTGAAGGGCCCGGCCAGGACGGCCTCGATGCCCTGGACGGCTGCTGCCAGCTGGGAGACCGTCGTGATGATCGGCTTGTCGGCGGCTGTCGTCGCTGCGCGGATCTCGTAGCCGTCGGCGCGTGCGCCCTGGCCCGAGGGGGTGTTGACGACCATGTCGACCTCGCCGTCGGTGATGAGGTCGACGATGGTGGGCTCGCCGTTCTCGCCGCGTCCGGCTGAGTGCTTGCGCACGACTGTCGAGGCGATGCCGTTGCGGCGCAGGACCGTCGCGGTGCCCTCGGTCGCGAGGATCTCGAAGCCGAGCTCCGCGAGGCGCTTGACCGGGAAGACGATCGAGCGCTTGTCGCGGTCGGCGACCGACACGAAGACCGACCCGCTGGTCGGCAGGCCGCCGAAGGCCGCCGCCTGGGACTTCGCGAAGGCTGTCGGGAAGTCGTCGTCGAAGCCCATGACCTCACCCGTCGAGCGCATCTCCGGGCCGAGCACGGTGTCGACGGCCACGCCGTCGGCGGTGCGGAAGCGCTTGAAGGGCAGCACGGCCTCCTTGACGGCGATGGGCGCGTCGAGGTCGAGCGTGGCCCCGTCGCCCTCGGCGGGCAGGACGCCCGAGGCGCGCATGTCGGCGATCGAGTGGCCGACCATGAGCAGCGCCGCGGCCTTGGCGAGCGGGACGCCGGTGGCCTTGGACACGAAGGGCACCGTGCGCGAGGCGCGCGGGTTGGCCTCGAGGACGTAGAGCACGTCGGAGACGAGGGCGAACTGCACGTTGAGCAGACCGCGCACGCCGACGCCCTTGGCGATGGCCTCGGTCGAGCGGCGGATGCGCGCGATCTCGGCCTCGCTGAGCGAGACGGGGGGCAGCACGCAGGCGGAGTCGCCCGAGTGGATGCCGGCCTCTTCGATGTGCTCCATGACCCCGCCGAGGAACATCTCCTCGCCGTCGTAGAGGGCGTCGACGTCGATCTCCATCGCGTCGTCGAGGAAGCGGTCGATGAGGATCGGCGCGAGGTGTCCCCCGGCCTTGGCGACCTCGCCGAGGGCGCGCTCGACGTAGCCTGTGAGCTGCTCCTCGGAGTAGACGATCTCCATGCCGCGTCCGCCGAGCACGTAGGACGGGCGCACGAGGACCGGGTAGCCGATGCCGTCGGCGATCTCGCAGGCCTGCGCGAGCGTCGTCGCGGTGCCGAAGGCGGGGGCCGGCAGGCCGGCCTCACCGAGGACCCGGCCGAAGACCTCGCGGTCCTCCGCGGAGTCGATGGCCTCGGGCGAGGTGCCGAGGATCGGCAGGCCGGCGTCGGCGAGGCGCTGGGCGAGGCTCAGCGGCGTCTGGCCGCCGAGCTGCACGATGATCCCCTTGATGGGGCCGGCGGCGAGCTCGGCCTCGTAGACCTCGAGGACGTCTTCGAAGGTCAGCGGCTCGAAGTAGAGGCGGTCGGCCGTGTCGTAGTCGGTCGAGACTGTCTCGGGGTTGCAGTTGACCATGACGGTCTCGTAGTCGCCCTTGAGGGCGAGGGCTGCGTGCACGCAGGAGTAGTCGAACTCGATGCCCTGGCCGATGCGGTTCGGGCCCGAACCGAGGATGATCACGGCCTCGCGCTCGCGCGGCTTGACCTCGGTCTCGGCGTCGTAGGACGAGTAGTAGTACGGGGTCTCGGCCTTGAACTCCGCGGCGCAGGTGTCGACGGTCTTGAAGACCGGGCGCACCCCGAGGGCCTTGCGGACCTCGCGGACCGTCGCCTCGCCTGCGGAGCGGCTGCCGCCGATGCCGCGCAGCGACGCGATCTGCGCGTCGGAGAGCCCGTGGCGCTTGGCACGGTCGAGGACCACGCGGGTGAGCGCGGGTGCGGCGGCCACCTCGGCGGCGATCTCGTTGACGAGCTGGATCTGGTCGAGGTACCACGGGTCGATCTTCGTGGCGTCGAAGACCTGCTCGATGCTCGCACCGGCACGCAGGGCCTGCTGGGTCTGCACGAGGCGGGACTCGGTCGGCCGGGCGATCTCGACGAGCAGCGCGTCGAGGTCGGCGCCCGTGGGCACCTCCCCGTCCCAGTGGAAGGTCGCGCCGGACTTGTCGATCGAGCGCAGCGCCTTGCCGAGGGCCTCGGTGAAGTTGCGGCCCATGGCCATCGCCTCGCCGACGGACTTCATGGTCGTGGTGAGGGTGTCGTCGGCCGCCGGGAACTTCTCGAAGGCGAAGCGCGGCACCTTGACGACCACGTAGTCGAGCGAAGGCTCGAAGGACGCCGGGGTCGACCCGGTGATGTCGTTGGGGATCTCGTCGAGGGTGTACCCGACGGCGAGCTTCGCGGCGATCTTCGCGATCGGGAAGCCCGTGGCCTTCGACGCGAGGGCCGAGGAGCGCGAGACGCGCGGGTTCATCTCGATGACGACCACGCGGCCGGTCTCGGGGTGCACGGCGTACTGGATGTTGCAGCCACCGGTGTCGACGCCGACCTCGCGGATCACGGCGATGCCGATGTCGCGCAGGTTCTGGTACTCGCGGTCGGTGAGGGTGAGCGCCGGGGCGACCGTCACCGAGTCACCGGTGTGCACGCCGACGGGGTCGACGTTCTCGATCGAGCAGATGACGACGACGTTGTCCGCCTTGTCGCGCATGAGCTCGAGCTCGTACTCCTTCCAGCCGAGGATCGACTCCTCGAGGAGCACCTCGGTGGTCGGCGAGTAGTGCAGGCCCTGGCCGACGATGCGGCGCAGGTCCTTCTCGTCGTAGGCGATGCCCGAGCCCAGGCCACCCATCGTGAAGGACGGGCGCACGACCATCGGGTATCCCAGGTCGTCGGCGGCCGCGAGGGCCTCCTCGACGGCGTGGATGATGACCGAGCGGGCGGACTCGCCGCCGCACTTCTCGACGACCTCCTTGAACTGCAGGCGGTCTTCGCCCTTCTGGATCGCGGCGATGTTCGCGCCGATGAGCTCGACGTCGTACTTCGCGAGCACACCTGCCTCGTCGAGGGCGATCGCGGCGTTGAGAGCCGTCTGCCCGCCGAGGGTCGCCAGGACCGCGTCAGGACGCTCCTTGGCGATGATCGAGGTCAGGACCTCGGTCGTGATCGGCTCGATGTACGTGGCGTCGGCGAACTCGGGGTCCGTCATGATCGTCGCCGGGTTGGAGTTCACCAGGACGACACGGATGCCCTCCTCCTTGAGCACCCGGCACGCCTGGGTGCCCGAGTAGTCGAACTCGCACGCCTGGCCGATGACGATCGGCCCGGAGCCGATGACCAGGACGGAGTTGATGTCTGTTCTGCGAGGCACTGGTCAGTTCTCCTTCTGCGACGTGGCGGTCTGGGTCCCCGCGGCCGAGAGGCCCGCGGCGGACGACGCACCTGACGTCATGAGGTCGAGGAAACGGTCGAAGAGGTACGAGGCGTCGTGCGGGCCTGCGGCTGCCTCCGGGTGGTACTGGACGGAGAAGGCCGGGATGTCGAGGCACTCGAGACCTTCGACCACCTGGTCGTTGAGGCCGATGTGCGACACGATCACGCGCCCGTAGCGGTCGGTGTGCGGCGCGACGGTCTCGGCGCCCACGGGGGCGTCAACGGCGAAGCCGTGGTTCTGCGAGGTGATCTCGACCTTGCGGGTCGCGAGGTCCATGACCGGCTGGTTGATGCCGCGGTGGCCGTAGGCCAGCTTGTACGTGCCGAAGCCGAGGGCCCGCCCGAGGATCTGGTTGCCGAAGCAGATGCCGAAGTACGGCAGGCCGCGGTCGAGGACCTCACGGAGCAGCTCGACCTCGTGGGTCGCCGCACCAGGGTCGCCGGGGCCGTTCGAGAAGAACACGCCATCGGGCGAGAGCGCCACGACGTCCTCGATCGTCGAGGACGAGGGCAGCACGTGCACGCGGATGCCGCGCTCGGCGAGGCGCTGGGGCGTCATGGCCTTGATGCCGAGGTCGATCGCGACCACGGTCTTCAGCGGAGCCTTCCCGGCGAAGTCGCCGAGGGGCTCGATGACGTAGGCCTCGTCGGTGCTGACCTCGCCGGCCAGGTCGGCGCCCTTCATCGACGGGGCCGCGAGGACCTCCGCGACGAGGTCGTCGATCGACCGCGGGTAGCCGCCGACGAGCAGCGCGTCGCCGGAGAACACGGCACCGCGCATCACACCGCGCTCGCGCAGGTGACGGGTCAGCGCGCGGGTGTCGATGTCGGAGATGCCGACGACACCCTGACGGACCAGCTCGTCCTCGAGGGTGCCCACGGCACGCCAGTTCGACGGACGTCGGGCGGGGTCGCGCACCACGTAGCCGCTCACCCAGATCTTGCCGGACTCCGGGTCGTCGTCGTTCACACCCGTGTTGCCGATGTGCGGCGCCGTCATCACGACGATCTGCCGGTGGTACGAGGGGTCGGTCAGCGTCTCCTGGTAGCCGGTCATGCCGGTGTTGAAGACGATCTCGCCGACGGTGGTGCCGTGCGCGCCGTAGGCACGGCCGGAGAAGGTGCGACCGTCTTCCAGGACGAGGAGCGCTGCGTCGGAGACGTCGGTCTCGGGGGTCTTGGTCGCGTGGAGCTGCGTAGTCACTCGGACTCCTTGATGTCGGTACGAGAGTCGGGGGAAGAAGGAGACGACGACGCGAGCGCGCTCACGGCGTCGAGGAGGAGGGGGCGGTCGGCCTTGCGCTGGGTCCGCACGCCGGTCTCGAGGGCCGTGCGCTCACCCGTCGGCGACAGCGTCGACCAGGCGATGACCACGAGGCCCTCGCCGCCGACGTACTTGCCTGCCATACCCGAGGTGCGCGATGCGCCCGTGAGGTCGGCGACAGGCACGAAGAGGTCGGTGGCACCTGCCCGGGCGACCACGACACCCGCGTCGAAGACCTGCACGACAGCCTTGGCCCGGTACCCGAGATCGCGCGCAGCGACCCTGTCGAGCCAGTCGCCAGCCGTCGTCGTCGACACGTACGTGCCGTCGATCGGCGCCGTGCGTGCGGCACCGAGCTCTGCCTCGGCAGGGACCTCGGCGAGCGTCGACACCTTGGTCGCGCTGCGCGCCTGGAGCGAGCGCCAGCCGCGCCACATGATCACCAGCAGCAGGGCACCGACAGAGAGCATGATCGCCACGGCGACAGGGAGGGGCAGGTTCATCGAGCCACCTCGGCCTGCTCGACCGGACGGCCCTCGAAGACCGTCGCCCGGCCCCGCAAGAAGGTCGCCACGACGACGCCAGGCAGCTCATGACCGCCGAAGGGCGAGTTCGCGCTCGCGGTCGCCTGCTCGGCGGGCACCACGACGCGGGTCGCGGACGGGTCGACCAGGACGACGTTGGCGGGCTCGCCGACCTCGAGGGGACGACCCTGCGGACGGGCGCCCTCGTCGATGCGGCCGATCCGCGCCGGAGCCGTCGAGAGCACACGGGCGACGTCGGCCCACGTCATGCGACCGGTGTCGACCATGGTCTGCTGGACGACGCTGAGCGCCGTCTCGAGACCGGTCATGCCAAAGGCAGCCGCAGCCCACTCGCAGTCCTTGTCCTCACGGGTGTGCGGGGCGTGGTCCGTCGCGACGATGTCGATCGTCCCGTCGGCAAGACCCTCACGGACGGCCTCGACGTCCGCGGCCGTGCGCAGCGGCGGGTTGACCTTGAAGAGCGGGTCGTACCCGCGGGCGAGCTCGTCGGTGAGGATCAGGTGGTGCGGGGTGACCTCGGCGGTCACGTTGATGCCCCGGGCCTTGGCCCAGCGGATGAGGTCGACCGACCCGGCGGTCGACAGGTGGCACACGTGCAGGCGCGAGCCGACGTGCTCGGCGAGCAGCACGTCGCGGGCGATGATCGCCTCTTCGGCGACAGCTGGCCAGCCGGCCAGCCCGATCTCGGCCGAGACGACACCCTCGTTCATCTGGGCGCCCTCGGTGAGGCGAGGCTCCTGGGCGTGCTGGGCGATGACACCGTCGAAGGACTTCACGTACTCGAGCGCGCGGCGCATGAGGACCGGGTCCCACACGCACTTGCCGTCGTCCGAGAACACCCGGACCTGGGCGGCCGACGAGGCCATCGAGCCGAGCTCGGCGAGGTGCTCCCCCGCCAGCCCGACCGTCACCGCACCGACGGGGTGGACGTCAGCCCAGCCCGCCTCTGTGCCGATGCGCCAGACCTGCTCGACCACACCGGCCGTGTCCTGGACGGGGGTCGTGTTCGCCATCGCGTGGACCGCCGTGAACCCGCCGACGGCCGCGGCGCGGGTCCCCGACGCGATCGTCTCGGAGTCTTCACGGCCCGGCTCGCGCAGGTGGGTGTGCAGGTCGACGAGTCCCGGCAGCGCCACGAGCGACGAGCAGTCGACGACCACGGTCTCGTCGGAGCCGTCTGCGGTGAGCGTGCCCGCCGGGGCGACAGCCTCGATCACACCGTCGGCGAGGACCATGTCGACACTGTCGCCACCGAGGGGCGACACGTGGGAGAGGAGATACCTGGTGCTCATGACTGTCCTGCTTCCTTCGGGGAGACACCGTTCTTGTCAGAGGCACCGTGCTTGTCGGACGCCTCGTGCGTCACGTCTCCTGCGAGCAGGAGGTAGAGGACCGCCATGCGGACCGCGACACCGTTGGCGACCTGCTCGACGATCACCGCGCGCGGCGAGTCAGCTGCCTCCGCCGAGATCTCGAGCCCGCGGTTCATCGGGCCGGGGTGCATGACGATCGTGTGGTCCTCGAGCAGCCGCAGGCGGCGCGCGTCGAGACCGTAGTTGCGGGTGTACTCGAGCGGGCTCGGGAAGAACCCGCCGCCCGAGCTGCTCATGCGCTCGCGCTGCACGCGCAGCATCATCACCGCGTCAGGCTTGCCGTCACCGAGGACGCCGTCGAGGTCGTACGAGACGTCGCAGGGCCACGCCTCGACACCGACGGGCACGAGCGTGGGCGGCGCGACGAGCGTCACCCGGGCACCGAGGGTCGTGAGCAGCTGGACGTTCGAGCGGGCCACGCGCGAGTGCAGGACGTCGCCCACGACCGCGACGTGCAGACCGGAGAGGTCCTGACCCGTCCCGGCACCGAGCAGCGGCGCGCTCGCGGGGTCTCGTGCGTCGCGTCGCTCCCCGGTGAGGTGGCGGCGGATCGTGTACGCGTCGAGCAGCGCCTGCGTGGGGTGCTGGTGCATGCCGTCGCCCGCGTTGATGACCGCCGAGTCCACCCAGCCCGCGTTGGCGAGGGTGTGCGGAGCACCCGAGGCCTGGTGGCGGATGACCACGGCATCGGCGCCCATCGCCTGGAGGGTGAGCGCCGTGTCCTTGAGGGACTCGCCCTTGGAGACGCTCGAGCCCTTCGCGGAGAAGTTGATGACGTCGGCCGAGAGGCGCTTGGCGGCGGTCTCGAAGGAGATCCGGGTGCGGGTCGAGTCTTCGAAGAAGAGGTTGACCACGGTGCGCCCGCGCAGCGTCGGGAGCTTCTTGATCTCCCGCGACTGCGTGGCGGCCATCTGGCCGGCGGTGTCGAGGATGCGGATCGCCTCGGCGCGCGAGAGGTCCGCCGTGGTGAGGAGGTGCTTCACAGCCCTGCCTCCTCTGCCTGCGTCCCGGCTGCCGCCGGGGCCTGGCTGATGAGGACGGCGTCGTCTCCGTCGATCTCGGCGACCCGAACGTGGACGCGCTCGGACACCGAGGTCGGCAGGTTCTTGCCGACGTAGTCCGGGCGGATCGGCAGCTCGCGGTGACCGCGGTCGACCAGCGCGGCGAGCTGGACGGCGCGCGGGCGTCCGATGTCGCTGATCGCGTCGAGGGCCGCGCGGATGGTGCGGCCGGAGTACAGGACGTCGTCGACGAGGACGACCACCTTTCCGTCGATCCCGCCTGCGGGCAGCGTGGTCGTGCCGATCGCCCGCGGGGGCTGACGGTGCAGGTCGTCGCGGTGCATGGTCACGTCGAGGGTGCCGACGAGGCTCGAGGCGTCGAGGCCGGGCTCGACCTCCGCGAGGCGCAGCGCGAGCCGCTCGGCGAGCGGGACACCCCGGGTCGGGATGCCGAGCAGGACCACGTCGGCGCCGCCCTTGTTGCGCTCGAGGATCTCGTGCGCGATGCGGGTCAGCGCCCGGGCGATCTCGGGGGCTCCGAGGACCTCCGTCGGCGCTGGGGGCACGACGGGCGAGGACTCGAGGGGTGACGACGCAGGAGCGTCGTGGGGCACAGCAGGGCCAGATGTCATCTGGCGACCTCCTTCTCCGCCTCTCTGGACGGCTCTTAAAGGATGTCTTGCAGGACGTCACCCACCTTACAGCGACCCCGGGCGGCGCCCGTGCGGGGTCGCGCATCGTGAGACGACCTGTCCCTGCTGCGGGTCGTCAGGCTGCGGCCGGGCGCTCTGGCGCCGTGATCGGCGGGCGTCCCGGGGGCACCGTCACGCGGCTGCCGAGCGTTGTGTCCCAGCTGTCCTCGGGGCGTCCCGGACGCCGAGCCAGCTCACCACGCCGCCGAGAGCGAGCAGCACGGCTGTGAGCACCAGGGCCCTGTGGAATCCTGCGAGGTCGAGGGTCGGGCCCAGGACCACCCCGGCGCAGGCGATGACCACCAGCCCGGCCACCCGCGAGACAGCGTTGTTGACCGCGGACCCGATGCCGGCGTCCGCGGGCGGGACCGCCGCGAGGATCGACGCGGTCAAGGGCGCCACCGTCGCGCTCAGGCCGAGTCCGAAGAGCAGCACCCCCGGGAGCAGCTGGGTGAGGTAGTCCGCGTCCTGCGTGGTCGTCAGCATGAGCAGGTACCCGGCGGCGGCGAGCAGCGGGCCTGCGGTCATGAAGACGCGGGCGCCGTACCGACCCGCCAGCGCCCCGGCGCGGGACGACAGCACGAGCATGAGGAGCGTGACGGGCAGCATCGCCAGACCGGCCGCCGTCGCGCTGTAGCCGGCGACCTGCTGCAGGAACAGGACGACGACGAAGCCGCCGAAGGCGAGCGCCCCGTAGACGAAGGCCGTGGTGAGGTTGCCGGCCGAGAAGTTGCGCACGGCGAAGAGCCGCAGCGGCAGCACAGGGTCGGCCACCCGTCGTTCCCAGAGCACGAAGACGACGAGCGCCGCGACGCCGACGACCAGCGGTCCCCAGACCAGCGGGTCGCCCCAGCCGAGCCGTCCTTGCTCGATGAGCGCGAAGACCGCGCCGGCCAGACCCAGCGCGACGAGGGCCGCGCCTGCGACGTCGACACGTCGCGACCTGTCCCGCTCACCTCTGTCGGTGCCCCGCAGCAGCCAGGCTGTCACCGCGACGGGGAGCACGTTGACCGCGAAGACCCAGCGCCACGACGACGTGTCGACGAGGATCCCGCCGAGCAGCGGCCCGGCGATCATCGCCGTCCCCGTCCACGCCGTCCAGGTGCCGATGGCTCGCCCCTGCGCCTCGCCGCGGAAGGTCGCCACGATCATCGCGAGGGAGCTGGGGACCAAGAGCGCCCCGGCAGCCCCTTGGACGGCACGCGCGACCACGAGGACGACGCCCGTCGGGGCGACTGCGCAGGCGAGCGACGCGAGACCAAAACCGACCAGCCCCCACGAGAGGACGCGCCGTCGGCCGAGGACGTCGGAGAGCGATCCGGCCACGAGGATCAGCGCACCGAGGGTCACGAGATAGGCGTCGACGACCCACTGCTGGAGGGCGAGCCCGTCGAGCACTCCCCCGTCGAGGTCCCCTGCGATCGCGGGGAGGGCGACGTTGACGACCGACCCGTCGAGGAACACGACGAAGGACGCAAGGATCGCGACCACGAGGACACGGCGTTCGGCAGGCTTCACAGGCTCACGCTAGACCCCGGGGGCTGTGCATGCGGCTCCTCGCCGCTGCCGCCTGGCGACGGCGTCCGTCAGGTCCCCGAGATCACCCTGTCACGCACGACCCTGCGCAGGACCTTGCCGATCTGCGACCTGGGCAGGTCCTTCATGATGACCAGCTGCTTGGGCAGCGCGTAGCGGGCGACGTTCTTCTCGCACCAGGCCCGGACGGCCTCGAGGTCGACACCCGTGGCGTCGCGTGCCAGCACGAGGGCCGCGACGACCTTCTCCCCCAGGTCACCGCCCGGCAGACCGACCACCGCGACGTCCTCGACACCAGGCATGGTCCGCAGGCAGTCTTCGACCTGCGACGGGAAGACCTTGAACCCGCCGGTGATGATCATCTCCTTGATGCGGTCCACGGCCTGGACGAACCCGCCGTCGTGCATGACGACCACGTCACCGGTCCGCACCCAGATCTTGCCCTGGAGCTCGACGAGCGACTCGGCAGTGTCCTCCGGGCGCTCCCAGTAGCCCGCGAAGACCTGCGGTCCGCTGATGAGCAGCTCGCCGCGCTCCCCGGACCCGAGGATCTTCGTCGGGTCGTCCTGGTCGACCACGAGGATGTCGGTCGACGGGAAGGGCAGACCGAGCATGCCCGGCCGACGCTGGTCGGAGAGAGGGCTGCCGAGGGCGACCGGGGAGGTCTCGGTCATGCCGTACCCCTCGATCGCGAGACCGCCGGTCACCTCTTCCCAGGCCTCCGCCGTCGCGAGCGGGATCGGCATCGCACCGCAGATGGCGTACCGGAAGCTTGTGAGGTCGGCGCCGGACTCCTTCGCCGCAGCCGACAGCCTGTCGAGCATCGGGGGCACCGCTGGCAAGAACGACCCGGGCAGGCGCTTCTGAGTCGCCAGGACGGACGCCACGTCGAACTTGGGGAACAGCACGAGCGTCGCGCCGATGCGCATCGCGTAGGTGAGACAGAGCATGAGGCCGAAGGCGTGGAAGAACGGGAGCACGCCGTAGACCACCTCGTGGCCCTCCTCCTCGACAGACTCACGCTCCGCCCCGGTCCACTCGGTGCCCTGCACGACGTTGGCCACGAGGTTGCGGTGGGTGAGCATCGCACCCTTCGGGGTCCCGGTCGTGCCCCCTGTGTACTGCAGGAGAGCGAGGTCTTCGGACTCCGGGTACGGGTGGTCGGCGGCCAGCGGCGACGCCTTCGAGACCAGCTCGTGCCAGTAGGTCGTGCCCGAGGGGAGCGCAGCACGCATCGTCGCCCGGAGGGCCTTGGCCTTGCTGATCGGGAGGGAGAGCGCCAGGCGCTTGAGCGTGGGCAGGTCGCGAGACATGTCTACCGCGATCACCGTCCGGACCGGTGTCTGCGCCTGGACCTCGAGGACCCTGACCGCTGTGTGCTCCCAGCAGATCGCGACCACGGCGCCGGAGTCTGTGAGCTGGTGCGCGAGCTCGCCTGCGGTGTACGTCGGGTTGTGCTCGACGACGACAGCACCGATCCGCAGCGTCGCGTAGAAGGCGACCACGTGCGAGGCGAGGTTCGGGAGCGCGATCGCGACCCTGTCACCGGGGCCGACACCGAGGTCGAGCAGGGCGCTCGCAGCGCGGCGGACCTGGTCGAGAAGCTCGGCGTAGGTGGTCGTCGAGCCCATGAAGTCGAGGGCAGGTCTGTCGGGGAAACGCTCGGCGGCGCGCTCGAGCGAGGCTGTCAGCGGTTCGTCGGGCACGGTGATGTCGTGCGCGACTCCGGGCGCGTAGGAGGACAGCCACGGGCGGTGTTCGATCGACGAGGTCACCCGTCGAGAATAACTTACGGACCCGTAACCTACGGGGCCGTAGGTCCCGAGAGGCCCGACGGTCGCAGAACCTCCCCACCTGCTACGACTCCTCGCCACACGACGCACGCAGGCCCGGACCGTGGGCGGTCCGGGCCTGCGTGCGGTGGCGTCTCCCTCGAGGACGAGGGGTCAGGCCAGGATGGTCGGCTTCAGCTCGAGGATGCGGCCGAGGAGCCCGTTGACGAAGACTGGCGAGTCGTCGGTCGAGAGCGACCTGGACAGCTCGACGGCCTCGTCGATCGCGACGGCGTCGGGGACGTCGTCGTTGAAGAGGATCTCCCAGGTGCCGATGCGCAGCAGCGCACGGTCCACGGCGGGCATGCGGTCGAGCGACCACTCGTGCGAATAGGTCTCGAGGAGCTCGTCGATCCGGTCGAGGCGGTCGATGACCCCTTCGACGATGTCGGCGGAGTACTGCGGCAGGGCTGCCTCGGTCCCCGGCTCGGCCACCCGGTCCGCGAGGAGGGTGATCGGGTCGAGGTGACGCTGCTCGGCCTCGAAGAGCACGTCGAGCGCGCGCTTGCGGGCCTTGGTCCTGGCTCCCACGTCAGTCGTTCACTCGGCCGAGGTAGCTCGAGTCGCGGGTGTCGACCTTGACCTTGGTGCCCTGCTCGAGGAACAGCGGGACCTGGATCACGTGACCGGTCTCGAGGGTGGCCGGCTTGGTGCCACCGGTCGAGCGGTCGCCCTGCAGGCCCGGCTCGCTGTAGGTGATCTCGAGGACGACCGACGGCGGCAGCTCGATGTAGAGAACTGTGCCCTCGTTGGTCGCGACGTTGACGACCTGGCTCTCGAGGAGGAAGTTGGCGGCGTCGCCGACGACCACCTCGGGAATGTTGATCTGGTCGTACGTGGTCTGGTCCATGAACACGTAGTCCGTGCCGTCCTTGTAGAGATACTGCATGTCGCTCTTGTCGACGGTCGCAGTCTCGATCTTCAGGCCGGCGTTGAAGGTCTTGTCGACCGTCTTGCCCGAGGTCACGTTCTTCATCTTGGTGCGGACGAACGCGCCACCCTTGCCGGGCTTGACGTGCTGGAAGTCGATGACGGTCCAGAGCTGGCCGTCGAGCTTGAGCACAGTGCCGTTCTTGATGTCGTTGGTGGTAGCCACGGTGGTCTTCCTGTCGAGTGTTCAAGGATCAGGCACCCGACGACCGGACGACGAGCCCCGGCACCGGCGAGGTGCAGGGCTGATCAGGGAGCGGACCGCACGAGAGCGTGGGCCAGTCTACCTCAGCCGATCCACCACAGACCGAGGACCCCGAGACCAGCAGCCCAGACGATCGAGGCGAGCGTCCCGACGACGAAACGCTCCGAGGCACCCGGGTTGTCCTTGAGCTCGGGGTACCTGCCCAGCCCCTTGATCGCCACGAGGATCGCGATGCCACCCGGATAGCCGACGAGGATCAGACCCGTCACCGCGAGACGCTCGAGGATGCCGATCCAGGTGCCGCCGCGCAGGGCGGCGACGGCGGTGGGGCCGGTCGGGCCGGGATCGGCGGGGCCCGGGGCGGCACCCGCCTGCTGTCCGGAGCCGGTCGGGTCTGCGGCACCGGGAGCAGAGGTGCCCGTCGGCGGACCGGCGGTCGAGGTGGCTGGGCTCGCGGGATCACTGGCGGCACCTCCCCCGGCTCCGCTGGCCGACTCGGCAGCACCTGTGCGCGCGGCCAGGTGCAGCACGCCACGTGTGACGTAGTAACCACCGACGATGCTCAGCACGATAAGCCCGGCGGCGATCGCCAGGGCGATCCCGGTGCTCGTCTGGCCGTGGACCGGTGGGTGCCCGTCGGGCAGGTAGGGCTGGACCTCTGCGACGAGGGTGGCGAGGTTCCCGGTGCCGAGCACCGCGCCGTTCATCAGACCCATCAAGACATCTCCCCTGCAGTCGACTGAGCCGCACGCTACACGCAGGGTCCGTCACAGGGAACGCTGCGACGGGTGGGACTGCGCGTCGCGCTCAGATGGTGTCGAGCTCGCCGAGGAGCCTGGCGGCCACGGGCAGGGCGGCTCGCTCTTCGGCCCAGAGTGCGGCGCGCACGCGCTGGCTCACGGCCTGCTCGCTCACCCCGAGCCTCCGCGCGACCTCGCGCTGGGTCGCGTCAGCACCAGACCTCTCGAGGTCGACCAGGAGGTCGACGACCTCCCAGCCAGCAGTAGACCGGCGCTCGACCACCGCGCCGAGCAGGTGGACGACCGCCTCGACGTCGGCTGACGCCGGGCCGTCCGCACCCTGGATCGCGACGGGGACAGCCGAGGAGCGCCGCTTGGCACGGTCGATCGCGGCGCGGGCCCTGACGAAGGCGGGTCCGGAAGCCTCGCGGCTGTGCTCCGGGAGCGGGTCCTGCACCTCCCCCACGCCGACGCCGGCCCGCCATCCGCCGAGACGGACGATCTCCAGAACGAGTGCGAGAGCCGTCGAGGGCGACGCCACGACAGCCTGGACCTCGTCCCCGACGGTCCGCTCGAAGGGCAGCTCGATGCCGTCGAGGCGCGCGCCCCAGACCTCCGCGCGGGCCAAGAAGTCGGGGACCTTGTCCCCGCGGGTCGTGCTGCGCTGCTGGTCTACCGTGAGGACGATCATGGCTCAAGGCTAAGCGCTTGATCCTTGGTGTTCAAGGATGTGTTCTGGACTGTGGGTGCTCTCCTCGAGCTGCTCCAGGCGCGCGCACGCGCTTGGCACACTATTTTTGAGAGATGTCAGAGGCGGTCTCTGAGGTCGACTCCGGACCTCAGCCCAGCGGTTCAGCCGGCGAGAGCGAGCAGCGCCAGCCTGTACGAGTCGAAGCCGAACCCCGCGACGGTCCCCGTGGCGACCGGCCCGACGACCGAGAGG
>Ga0247813_10001125_pt1 | contig 21255 bp, 18 predicted proteins | sample UWRJL169409C1_FD_180719 | JGI IMG/M metagenome (GOLD analysis project Ga0247813, IMG submission 180719) | Plant litter microbial communities from Arlington Agricultural Research Station in Wisconsin, United States - UWRJ-L169-409C-1 | ecosystem: Environmental > Terrestrial > Plant litter >...
AATTAGGTTTCAAAACAGCCATTGTAGAAAAGTATAACGCACTAGGCGGAACCTGCCTTAACGTAGGTTGTATTCCTTCAAAAGCATTATTATCTTCTTCTCACCATTATGCAGAAATTACTCATTTCGCAGATCACGGAATCGAGATTTCAGGAGATGTGAAAATCAATTTAGAGAAAATGATCGCGCGCAAACAAGCAGTTGTAGATCAAACCGTAGGTGGAATCAACTACTTAATGGAAAAAAATAAAATTACTGTTTTCAATGGTTTAGGTTCTTTTGTAGACGCAACACACATTGCAGTTGCTAAAGCGGACGGAACATCTGAAACTATCGAAGCAAAATATACTGTAATCGCTACAGGTTCAAAACCATCTTCTTTGCCTTTTATTAAAATTGATAAAGAAAGAATTATAACTTCAACTGAAGCTTTGGCTTTAAAAGAAGTTCCAAAACACTTAGTAATTATTGGTGGTGGAGTTATCGGAATCGAGCTTGGACAAGTTTACTTACGTCTTGGTGCTCAGGTTTCTGTAGTGGAATTCATGGACAGAATTATTCCGGGAATGGATGCATCTTTGTCAAAAGAATTGACCAAAGTATTGAAAAAACAAGGAATGAAATTCTACGTTTCTCACAAAGTAAAATCGGTTGAAAGAAACGGTGATGCTGTTGTTGTTCAGGCTGAAAATGCAAAAGGAGAAACTATTACTCTTGAAGGAGATTATTCATTAGTTTCTGTTGGTCGTCGTCCTTACACAGACGGATTAAATGCTGACAAAGCAGGAGTAAAAATTTCAGACAGAGGACAAGTGGAAGTAAACGATCATTTACAAACTAATGTTCCAAATATCTACGCAATTGGTGACGTTGTTCGTGGAGCAATGCTAGCACACAAAGCAGAAGAAGAAGGAACTATGGTTGCTGAAATCTTAGCAGGTCAAAAACCACATATCGATTATAACTTAATTCCTGGTGTGGTGTACACCTGGCCAGAAGTTGCTGCTGTTGGAAAAACAGAAGAACAATTAAAAGCCGAAGGAATTGCTTATAAATCAGGAAGTTTTCCATTCAAAGCGTTAGGACGTGCAAGAGCAAGTGCTGACTTAGACGGATTCGTAAAAATCCTTGCTGACGAGAAAACGGATGAGGTTTTAGGAGTTCACATGATTGGAGCACGTACAGCAGATTTAATTGCTGAGGCAGTTACTGCAATGGAATTTAAAGCGTCTGCTGAAGATATTTCAAGAATGAGCCACGCGCACCCCACTTTTGCGGAAGCGGTAAAAGAAGCAGCTCTGGCAGCAACAGAAAACAGAGCAATACACGTATAATTTACGTTAAAGCATATTTATAAAACCCGTCATAATTTTTTATGACGGGTTTTTTGTTTTCAGTTATTTATGGCAGAAAAATATAAAATTCAAAAATAATATTGTAAATTAGATAGACAATTTTGATGTTATCTTTATCATTAATAAAAGACAACATCATGAAAAATAGATATATAGCTCCAGTTTTAATTGGAGCCGGAATTGCGTTTCTGCTTTATTCCTGCGGTTCAACTATTCCGAAAAATGCAACTGCGGTTAACAATTTTGATAAGGCAAAATATTTAGGAAAATGGTATGAAATTGCCAGACTAGATTTTAAGTATGAAAAAGGTCTTAACAACGTAACGGCAGAATATTCGCTAAAAGACAACAGTACAATAAAAGTTGATAATAAGGGCTATGATGTCAAAAAAGACAAATGGGAACAGAGCATCGGGAAAGCCAAGTTCGTCAAAAAGGACGATGTTGGTATGCTAAAAGTCTCATTTTTTGGTCCTTTTTATTCCGGTTATAATGTAATTGCAATCGATCCCAATTACAAATATGCATTAGTTGCGGGCGAAAGCTTAAAATATTTGTGGATACTTTCGAGAGAAACTTCAATTCCGGAAAATATCAAATTAGATTACCTTAGAAAAGCTCAGGAAATTGGTTACGATACCTCTGAACTTATTTGGGTCAAACACGATAAAAACTAGAAAACAAAACCAGACATTAGTAGTGTCTGGTTTTTTTATATTTGGATGAATTAAGTTATGCTCTGAAAACACTTCTGTAATTATCCCAGTATCTGTAAATTAAAAACAAGTTAGCCAGGAATAATAGTGCTGCAATAGGCAAACCTTCAGGTGCCAGAAAATAATTGATAAACAAAATGTTTACGGTTATGGGCAGGATCAAAATATTTGCTAATGTTACATAGCGCCCCGTCACAAATGCAACTCCGCAAAGTAATTCAATTGATTTGGCAAGTGGCATTAGATACGTTGAAGCCATTAAACCAACATTAAAGGCTTTAAAATTTCCTGTGGTTTCCTGTTCGGGCATTAAGTGGAAAAAATAACTGATAGACGCAAAAAGCAATAAAAGCCCAATTAAAACACGGACAATAATGGTGGCAATTTTCATAATATTAGGATTTAGATAGGTTAAAAAATATAATTTATTTTGCTTATAAACATTACAAATTGAATTCCCTAATAAATGAAAATCTGTTTTTGGCCCAGCTTTATTGAGAATTCGATAATCAATATAGTCCTATTTTGGGATTAATTTAATCCTATATCAAATATAATGAATTTTTTCTTATTAAATCGGCACATTATTAACAGTTTTATTGTTTTTTAAGATGCTTTCTGTAAAGAAAATAGCCTCCTAATGCAAGTAAGATAAAGGGCCAAAGGTTGAGGAAGAATACAAAAATTGCTTCCAGAAGATCCCATCCGTTTTTAAGAGAATCGATAATCTGAATACCTAAATTAGGTTTATAGGCATTACTGTCTTTTTCGCTTGCAGAAACTTCCTGTTTGATAGTTTCGTTTTGATAAAGCTGTAAAGTAATGGTACTAAAATTAACCTGATCCTGTATTGATAAATTCTCAATTGTTCGATTATCATTGGCTTCTTTTTGGTTGTCCAGAGTATTTTCGGCATTCATGATATCATTTATTTTTTTGCCTTTTTCATCTATTGCTTTTTCAACTCTTTTTTCATTTACGGCACTTCTTTTTTGCGAAAGCTGATTGGCTAATAATTTCAGCGAAACATCATCTGCTTTGATGATTCTGAAATCCAGAAAATCAATTTGTCTGGCGATGCTTTTTATAATTGTATCCAGCTTCGTGTTGGGAACGCGAATTGTAATGTTGTTTTCTACAGAATATTTAGTAGTTTCCAACGTGCTGTCCTGGCTGATTTTTGTTTTAATCTGATCGTGAATATTGCTTTGTAAGTTGGTATTAGTAACAAAACCTCCAAATTTCGTCACAGCGTTTTCAATTGCATAAGTAGATTTAACGACGTTTTTAACCTTGAATTTAATATCAGCTGTTCGAATAAATTTCTGTTTGCTGTCTCTCTTTTCGACTGCTGCCGATGATGAAACAGCTGTGCTGTCTGTAGTTGCGTAATCTGCAGTTGCTTCGGCTGAAGTGCTATCTGCTTTTTTACAGGAAAATAGTAATGCAATGATTACTAAGGCGGTCAAACCTAATTGTGCAATTGTTTTCATAAAAGTTTTTAAAAGTTGATTAATAAATAAAGTTTTGAATATCATTGATATTGCTTTTGTATTAAAAAAAACAATTTTTGTTAATGAGTGTTAATTCGATATACTAAAAAGTGTGCCAATAATTTTTAAGTATTCTTTTATCGAAGGATTTTTTTTGTCGTAATTTTGAAGTCTAAAATTTATACTTTTTTGAGAGTTTCCATTCATAAACATATTCCAAATCCAGAGCAGTTCAAGCTGCAGCTTCTGGTATGGGCACAACAATTTCACGAAGTCGTTTTTTTGGATAGCAATTCATATCCGCAAGAATATTCGAGCTTTAATTGTATGTTGGCGGTAGATGCTTTTACGTCTTTAAAAACCGATTTCCACAATGGTTTTGAAGACTTAAAACAATATCAGCAAACCACAAAAGACTGGCTTTTTGGATATTTAACCTACGATTTAAAAAATGATATAGAAGATTTAAAATCATCAAATTTTGACGGTTTAGGTTTTCCGGATTTGTTTTTCTTTCAGCCAAAAAAAATATTTATACTAAAAGAAAACCAACTCGAGATTCAGTATTTGATGTTTTGTGATGATGAACTTGAAGAGGATTTTGAGGAGATAGTGCAAAGTCCAAAGTCCAAAGTCCAAAGTGGAGAAACCTTAGGGATCAAGCAAAGAATTTCAAGGGAATTTTATATAGAAAAAGTAGCAAAAATGCTAGACCACATTCATGCAGGTGATATGTATGAAGCCAATTTTTGTATGGAATTTTTCGCTGAAAATGCAATTATAAATCCGTTAGAAAAATTTCAGAAACTGAATGAAATTTCACAAGCACCTTTTTCAGTTTTCTTCAAAAATCATAAACAATATTTGCTTTCTGCTTCGCCTGAACGTTATCTGAAAAAAACAGGAGAGATACTAATTTCGCAACCGATAAAAGGAACTTCAAAACGATTTTCAGATACTTTAGAAGACGAAAAATCAAAACAATTTTTAGAATCAGACGCAAAAGAACGTGCAGAAAATATTATGATTACCGATTTGGTTCGAAATGATTTATCGCACACAGCGCAAAAAGGTTCGGTTGAGGTAGTGGAACTTTGTAAAATCTACTCGTTTTTGCAGGTGCATCAAATGATTTCGACAATAACTTCAAAAATAGATCCGCAATATTCAGTAATTGATGTTTTAAAAACAACTTTCCCGATGGGAAGTATGACGGGCGCGCCAAAAATTTCTGTTATGAAAATCATCGAAAATCTGGAGGAAACCAAACGGGGTTTGTATAGTGGCGCAGTAGGCTATTTTACGCCTGATGGTGATTTTGATTTTAATGTCGTAATAAGAAGTATTCTGTATAATCAGGAAAATAAATATGTTTCATTTTCTGTAGGAAGTGCCATTACATCGCAATCTATTCCTGAAAAAGAATACGAAGAATGTTTGTTGAAGGCTAAGGCAATGCATGAAGTTTTAAGTTAAAAAAGGTTTGCCACGAATTGCACTGATTTTTTATTTGGCGAAAAAATAGTAGCCACAGATTAAAAGATTATTATGATTAGAGAATCTGTGAAAATCTTCTAATCTCTTGCAAAAAAATAAATCTGCTCCATCTGCATAAGCTGCGTGAAAAAAATAATTAGCGTAAATTTGTGTAATTAGTGGCGGAAAAAAAATGTATATATGTTAGAAAAATTTCAAAATCATATCGCTTCGAGATTTCCATTTTTAGAAGGAAAAAAAATATTTATTGCTGTTAGCGGTGGATTAGACAGTATGGTTATGCTGCATTTGTTTCAGCAATTGCCTTATGATATTGCCGTTTTGCATTGTAATTTCCAGCTTCGCGGATTAGAAAGTTTTGGTGATCAGGATTTCATTCAGAATTATTGCGATCAAAATGAAATTCCACTTTTTAGTACAAAGTTTGATACCGAAGCTTTTGCGAAAGATTACAAACTTTCCACACAAATTGCGGCTCGCGAATTACGTTACAGCTGGTTTTATGAACTTTTGGAAACCGAAAACTTCGATTATATTTTAACCGCGCATCATGCCGATGATAATCTTGAAACTTTCATTATCAATTTAACACGCGGAACCGGATTAGATGGTTTAACCGGTATTCCGGAACAAAACGATAAAGTTATACGTCCGCTTTTGCCATTTTCGAGAGAAGAAATTCTGAAATACGCCGAAGAAAATAATATCGAATGGCGCGAAGACAGCAGCAACGCAACGAATAAATATTTGCGAAATAAAATCCGTCACGATTTAGTTCCGATTTTAAAGGAAATCAATCCAAATTTTTTGAATGCTTTTCAAAAGTCACAATCGTATTTGCAGGAATCAAAAGAAATGGTCGAAGATGCATCGATTATGATTTATCAGCAAGTTGCGAAAGAAGCCGGAGATGATATTCATTTCGATTTAAATCAGCTTAAAAAATTACCCAATTACAGATCGTATTTGTATCAGTGGCTTAATGAATTTGGTTTCGTTGCCTGGAACGACATTTATGATTTAGTTGAAAGCCAGTCTGGCAAACAGGTTTTTGCAGCAGAATTTCGATTGTTAAAAAACAGAGATACCCTGATTTTAAGTCCGATTTTGGAAGAAGATGAAAAGGAAGAATTTAAGATTGATGAAAATGTAACAGACGTTAATTTTCCCTTAAAATTAAAGCTTTCTCAGGTTGATGACATTACAATAGATTCAAATAAGTCTATCTTTGTGGACGCCGAAAAAATCCAGTTTCCGTTGGTTTTACGTAAATGGAATGAGGGAGATGTTTTTCATCCTTTAGGAATGAAAGGCCAGTCTAAGAAAGTGAGCAAATTTTTTAAAGATGAGAAATTGTCGCTCATAGAAAAGGGAAAAATGTGGCTTTTGTTTTCTGATAATCAGATTGTATGGGTTGTTGGAATGAGGCAGGATGAGCGTTTTAAAATCGAGAATACCACTAATAAAATACTTAAAATAGAATTACAATAATGAACTTTACTCAATCCCATCAAACTGAAATATCAAAAAGCGTTTGGAATAAAACGATTGTTTTTTTGTTATTTTTCATTTTTGCTTTTGCAAATAGTAATGCTCAAATTTTAGAACCTGTAAAATGGACTTCTAAAATTGAAAAAAAAGGCAATAACGCCGTTTTAATTTTTGATGGTACTATTGAAAAAGACTGGCATATGTATTCGCAATTTACTCCGGATGGAGGTCCGCTAGCGTTGGAAATTGTCTTTAAAAATCAAAAAGGAAACTACGAATTGGTTGGCAAAGCCAAAGAAGGCAAAACGAGAACAGCGTTTAATGATGTTTTTGGAGTAAATGAAACTTTCTTTGAAGGAAAAGCACACATCGAACAGGAAATCAAGATTATAAACCCGAATTTAAAAACGGTAGATGTTGATTTTGATTTTCAGGTTTGTAAAGAGGTTTGTATCAATTCAAATAAAAAATTCTCAATTAGCGTTCCTTCTACTTTTAAAATGGATGCCGTTCCTGCTATTGTGGAATCAAAATTAGATGAAACAAAAGTTCCGGCTTTGGTTGTGGATACTGCATCGACTTCGGTTGAAAAAGCTGCAACAGCATCAGTTAAAACGGAAGTTGCGGTAAAAGGAAATGAAGAGATTCCTGCACCGGCGCCGTCAAGAAGTTTGTGGTCCATCTTTTTCATTGCTTTTATTTCAGGATTTGCAGCATTGTTAACACCTTGTGTTTTTCCAATGATTCCAATGACAGTAAGTTTCTTTACCAAGCAAAGTAAAAGCAGAGCGAAAGGAATTAGAAATGCGATTATTTACGGACTTTCGATTATTGCAATTTATGTAATATTAGGATTAATTGTAACAAAAGTATTTGGTGCAGATGCTCTAAATGCATTGTCGACAGATGTTTGGTTTAATTTGATATTCTTTGTTTTACTGATTGTTTTTGCGGTTTCTTTTTTGGGAGCTTTCGAAATTATGTTGCCAAATTCATGGGCAAATAAAGCAGATCAGCAAGCAGACAGGGGCGGAATAGTTGGAATATTGTTTATGGCTTTGGCTCTTGCAATTGTTTCCTTTTCATGCACAGGACCAATTGTGGGGACTTTACTTGTTGAGGCGGCTTCAAATGGAGGAATAGCGCCAGTAATTGGAATGTTAGGATTTTCATCTGCAATGGCATTACCGTTTATGTTGTTTGCAATGTTTCCGGGCTGGTTAAATTCGTTGCCTAAATCTGGCGGATGGCTGAATACAGTTAAAGTCGTTTTAGGATTTTTGGAATTGGCTTTAGCATTCAAATTTTTATCAAATGCCGATTTGGTTCTTCAGTTACATTTACTAGAAAGAGAAGTTTTCTTAGCGATTTGGATTGCCATTTTTGGAACATTGGCATTTTACCTGTTCGGGAAAATTACTTTGCCACACGATAGTCCGACCAATCATATTTCAGTGGGAAGATTATCTTTTGGTTTACTTGTTTTGACTTTTACCATATATTTAATTCCAGGGCTTTGGGGAGCGCCGTTAAAATTAATAAGTGCTTTTCCGCCACCTCAGACCTATAGTGAAAGTCCCTTAGGAGTTGGAAATACAGCGAACTCAAATGTGAAAAACGGAGCTGTAAAAGGTCTGCCGGAAGGCGCAGAATTAGGCCCGCATGGCATTATGGTTTTTCATGATTACGAAGATGGCGTAGCTTTTGCAAAATCAATCAACAAGCCCATTATGCTTGATTTTACGGGATATGCCTGCGTAAATTGCAGAAAAATGGAAAACAACGTTTGGTCTGATGAAAGAATTCTCCCAATCTTAAAAAATGATGTCGTACTGATTTCTCTTTATGTAGATGATAAACGCGAACTGCCTAAAGAAGAACAATTTGTAACAAAAGCAGGAGATGAAATCATTACAGTTGGTGATAAATGGACCGATTTTATGATCTCAAAATATAAAACGAATACACAACCCTTATACATCATAACAGACTTAGAAGGAAAGAATTTAAACGATTCAAAACCAACTATTAGTTATGTGAGTACTGAAGAATATTTGGTATGGCTGAAAGAAGGGATTTCTAATTTTAAATGAAGAGGAAAGAATAGAGAATAAAGAGGAAAGAATAAAGAGGAAAGAATAAAGAGGAAAGAAGAAAGAAGAAAGAAGAAAGAAGAAAGAAGAAAGAAGAAAGACTTCTCTTAATCTACAATTAAACTACAATTTAAATAAATCAAAAAAGCGCTCTGAATAAGAGCGCTTTTTTTTGGTTAATTGGTTTGGTTTTTGGAAATTGATTTTTATAAGTATTCTCCGTGTTGAGAGATATCTAATCCTAATTCTTCTTTTTCTTCAGTAACTCTTAAAGGAGTGATTTTGTTTACGATAAAGAATAAAGCGTAAGATGCACCAAAAGCGAAAATAGATACTAATACTAATGCTTTTAATTGTATTAAGAATAAAGTAGCGTCTCCAAAGATTAAACCTTGATTTTCACCAACAACTGAATTTACAGTGTTAGAAGCAAAAACTCCGGTTAATAACATTCCTACCATTCCTCCAACACCGTGACAAGCAAATACGTCAAGAGCATCATCGATTTTTCCTTTAGGGAATTTGCTAACTACAAGATTACTAATTACAGCAGCGATAATTCCAATTGCCAATGCGTGAGGAATGCTCACAAAACCAGCAGCAGGCGTGATGGCAACAAGACCAACTACAGCACCAATACAAGCACCCATAGCAGATAATTTGTGACCTAATATTTTATCAAGGAAAACCCATGCCATAGCAGCAGAAGCAGCAGCAATTGTAGTAGTTCCTAAAGCCTGAGCAGCAAGACTTCCGGCTCCAACAGCAGAACCAGCATTGAATCCAAACCATCCGAACCAAAGTAAACCTGTTCCTAACAATACATACGTAATTCTAGCAGGATTTACTTTTTGAACTTTACGTTTTCCTAAGAAGATTGCCCCGGCCAAAGCAGCCCAACCAGCACTCATGTGTACTACAGTACCACCAGCAAAGTCAAGAACTCCCCATCCAAAAAACAATCCGTCAGGATGCCATGTCATATGACATAATGGAGCGTATATAAATATGATAAATAAAACCATGAATAATAAATAAGCCCAAAAACGTACACGTTCTGCAAAAGCTCCGGTTATTAATGCAGGAGTGATAATTGCAAATTTTGCCTGAAATAAAGCAAAAAGGATCATCGGAATTGTTGGTGCCAACTCCCAGGCGGTATTCGCGCTTACTCCCTGAAAAAATATATTTGATGAAGGATTCCCAATAAAACCACCAATTGATGGTCCAAAACACAATCCGAAACCAATTACTATCCAAAGTACAGTAACAATTACCATTGCCATGAAACTTTGAAGCATAGTACTAATTACGTTTTTCTTTCCTACCATTCCTCCATAGAAAAATCCTAACCCCGGAGTCATTAATAATACAAACGCAGTTGCAACAACCATCCATGCAGTATCACCTGTATCAAGTTTAAGTTCTACAACATGAGCGCCTAGTGTTTTTGATTCAGTAATAAATGAGATAGAAAAAATAGATAATAATAAAATCGTGATAAGAATCACGCTTAAAATAATTTTTCGCATAGTTATTTAGTTTTAAATTTTTGATAAAAATATAAAATGAATCAACACCCCTATTAAAAATAGAGTCTAATGTTTAATTTTTGTTAATTTTTCATTTTAACCCCCTCTGTTTTGAATGTATTTGTTAAAATCAACTTAAAATTTGCAATATGATAACATTTTTATTGCCTAGTTTAAGAATGTGCATACTTTTCTTATGAAATTATTAAATATTTACAATTGAAATTCCAGCATTATTGGTAAAAAGCAACTAACTTTTTATTTTGATGATGTATATTTGATCTTTTTAACATTTTTTATAATTTAAACTTAACGATGGAAATTCAGAAAATAAAATGGGGAATTATAGGTTTAGGTAACATTGCAAATCAGTTTGCTGCAGATTTACAATTGCTTAAAGATGCTGAATTAACCGCCGTAGCTTCCCGAGATAGCGACAAGGCAAAGGAGTTTGCACAAAAGTACAACTGCACAAAAGCCTATAATTCTTACGATGCCCTTTTTGAAGATGAAAATGTAGACATAATATATATTGCTACTCCGCATAATTCTCATGCTGAATTATCGATAAAAGCATTAGAAAATGGTAAACATGTTTTATGCGAAAAACCAATTGCCCTTTCTTATACTGATGCCCTTCGAATGACTGAAGCTTCAAAAAAATACAATAAATTTTTTATGGAAGCTTTCTGGACGAGATTTATTCCGTCAGTTCAGGATGTTTTATCGAAAGTAATAGATGGAGAAATTGGCGATGTTAATTATATAAAAGCAGATTTTGCCTTTATCGGGAATGAAACAGAAGGCGGCCGATTATTTGATAAGAAAAGTGGTGGCGGAGCACTGTTTGATATTGGCGTATATCCCCTATTTCTGTCTTATATCATGCTCGGAATTCCCAAGGAAATTATAGCAAAATCTATTTTTCATAAAAATGATATTGATTTGCAGACATCAATGATTTTGCAATATGATAATGCACAGGCAATCCTGCATGCGTCAATTGTTTCAGAATCTGATATGAAGGCAGTAATTGGCGGATCAAAAGGAAGAATCGAGCTTAATGCGCCATGGTTTATGGCAAATGGCTATTCTGTTTTTAAAGAAGAGAAAGAAATCGCATTTGGTTTTCCAAATTTTGGAAAGGGATATTCGTATGAAGCCATAGAATGTAATAATTGCATTAGAAACAATCAAATAGAAAGTAAACTTTGGTCACATCAAAATAGTCTGGATTTGAGCAGAATGGTGGAGGGAATTAAAAATCAGGTTGGGTTGGAGTTTTAATAGAGATTGCCTAGCATTTTATCTTCAATGATATGGTGTGAAACATTCGAAAAACACTAAATTAATAATGTTTCCGGAATTAAAAGAATTAAGATTTGGCTAATTTATCTAAGAAAGAACATCTAAACTTATTCTCGTAAGGTGTTATTCTTTAGTAAATAGGTTAGTTTTTGGATTGTATATTCCTAATTTTTCTAGTTTGATAAAACTATTATTTTCTGATACGTAAAAGTCGAACTCTTCATTTGGCTTGATAATGACTTCACTTTCTGTTTTATCATCAAGTTTTATATTTATACTTTGTGCTTTTAGAGTATTATCTGAATATTTAATCAGTCTACTAGAAATTTTTGTGGGATAAATTTTTTTTAAGTTTATTTCAACATCGCAAGTTCCTTTAATAAGAGGTATTCTGTCACCTTGAATATTTTCAATAGCAAAATGTTCAAAAAGTAATTCTAATTTAACAATTATAGTTTTCTCATCTTTACTTTTTTCTACTTTATCTAATCGCATCCACTGAATCAAAGCTAGATTTTGAATTTGATACTGATATTCTCGCAGGTTATTTGAAAATAAATCATCAATATTTATCTTCTGATTGTTAGTAGTATTGATTATAATTCCACGAAATGTAAAATCAATGTTTTCGTACAAGTGTTTAAAATTCTCATCTAATGTGATACGTCTATTTCCATATTCTGATAAGACCTTTGCTACTAAGTTATGTATAGGTGGAATTGACTTTAAATTTTCGTTATCTACTTCTTCAGCTGTCATTAGTTCAATTCCATATTCTTTTGCATGGTTTATTGCTCCCTTCTGAAAGCCATTTTTGCTAATGAAAATTTTTCTATTAATTTCTGTTATAACATTACATTTAGAATTGAAAGCATCTATTTTTTCAACTGATACTTTTGATTCATAATCCTTGCATTCTATTGCAATCCATATGTCATAACCACTAATTATTGTTTTGACTAATACATCAATTTCACGCTTATCACCAGTTTTACTTTTAATCTTATAATTACGAAAAACTTCAGTATGTTTAGAATCTTTAAAAGTTTCTTCTATCAATTGAATTGTTTTTTCTAATGGTTTTCCATCATTTTTCATTGATACTAAATTTTAAATAGCTTTAAATTTACGAATTACATATCATTATCGCTAATAACTTAATTCAATACAAATCAAAAAAATATCAAATTATATTTTGTAGTAAAAAAGCTATAAATTAAATATTTTTAATTAGTTTTAAAAACATTTAATGAAGAAATATTATGCTGATTAAAGTTTACGGAAGCGCTGTTTTTGGAGTTGAAGCCACAACAATTACGGTGGAAGTTCATATGGATAAAGGAATTGGTTATCACTTAGTTGGATTGCCAGACAATGCCATAAAAGAAAGCAGTTACCGAATTGCCGCCGCTCTTAAAAATAACGGATTGACCTTACCGGGAAAAAAAATAACGATCAATATGGCGCCCGCCGACCTGCGAAAAGAAGGTTCTGCTTATGATTTACCTCTCGCAATGGGAATTTTAGTTGGTTCAGACCAGATAAAAGCGGCGGCAATTGAAGAATATATCATAATGGGAGAGCTTTCTCTAGACGGAAGTTTGCAATCCATAAATGGCGCTTTGCCAATTGCCATAAAAGCAAAAGAAGAAGGTTATAAAGGTTTTTTTCTGCCCAAGCAAAACGTAAAAGAAGCCGCAATTGTCGCAGGACTTGACGTTTATGGAGTCGAAAATTTACAAGAAGTAATTGATTTTTTTGAGGGAAGAGGAACACTTGAACCCACGATAATTGATACCAGAACAGAATTTTATAAAACACTCGATTTTCCTGAATTTGATTTTTCTGATGTTCGAGGTCAGGAAAGTATAAAACGATGTATGGAAATTGCAGCTTCCGGTGGTCACAATATCATTTTAATCGGCCCGCCCGGAGCCGGGAAAACAATGTTGGCCAAAAGATTACCCAGTATTTTACCTCCAATGACTTTGAGAGAAGCGTTAGAAACCACTAAAATACATAGTGTTGCCGGAAAATTAAAAGAAGTGGGTTTAATGAATCAAAGGCCATTTCGTAGTCCGCATCATACCATTTCGAATGTTGCATTAGTAGGAGGAGGGAGTTATCCACAGCCCGGCGAAATATCAATGGCACATAATGGCGTTTTGTTTTTGGATGAATTGCCGGAATTTAAACGCGATGTTCTGGAAGTAATGCGCCAGCCGCTTGAAGATCGCGAAGTCACGATTTCGCGGGCAAAGTTTACTGTAACCTATCCGTCATCGTTTATGTTAGTGGCAAGTATGAACCCGAGTCCGAGCGGTTTTTTTAATGATCCAAGTATGCCAAATACCTCTTCTCCACACGAAATGCAGCGTTATATGAGCAAAATTTCAGGGCCATTATTAGACAGAATCGACATTCATATTGAAGTAACTCCCGTTCCTTTCGAAAAATTATCAGACGACAGAAAAGCAGAAAGCAGCGTCGAAATCAGAAAACGTGTAACGGCCGCACGCGAACTTCAGTCATTACGTTTTGAAGCACTGCCCAATATTCACTACAACGCGCAAATGAATACCAAACAAATAAGAGAATTTTGTGCCCTTGACGAACAATCAAAAGAATTGCTAAAGACGGCAATGGAAAGACTAAATCTCTCGGCAAGAGCATATGACCGAATCCTGAAAGTAGCCAGAACAATTGCAGATCTTGATGCTTCACAGCAAATTACTCCAGGTCATATTGCAGAGGCAATTCAATATAGAAGTTTAGATCGTGATGGCTGGCTGGGCTAAAAAGATTTTTATCCAACTTTTTCTCACACTGAGCAGAGTCTTAGTCCCGTTTGCTAAATCACTTTGCAGGACTTCGACTCCGTTCAGTCTGACATTGGAAAATCTTCTGAAACAAAAAAAATCGAGTACCTTACTTTGCGAGATTAATACTTTAGATCTTTTATTCAAATTTTAAACTAGCATTTTTTGACATTAAATACGAAGTCAGTTTTTTGATTTTGCCATTTTCCATTTCAAAAACATCACAAAAAACAGCGTCAAGAATACCTCCGTTTTTCATGTTTCCCTGAACAGAACCTTCCGCAATAACAACATTATCTTCTTCGACTAGTTTTACAATGTGAATAATCGGACTTCCGGTGAAATTATCATTTTCGATTTCTTTGTCAAAAGCTTCTTTGCCAAAATATTTATAAATTCCAGGCATTTCCCAAACAATATCATCCGTTACGCAATTCAGAATTCTTTGGTGATCGCTGACTCTAAAAGCAGCCATATATTCGGTTACGGTTTCTTTATTTTGCGTCATAATTAATAGTTTTTTAGGTTACTATAAAAATAATTTTTCATCAAAATTATAAGACTGGCGAATTCGTTTTATTCCTTACTTCCCTTAGGATACAAAGTTCTAAAAGAATTAGAAACAGCCTGATGCAATATAGTGCCATGGTTTTCCAGAGGCAGATATTCAAAATGCACGTTTATATTTTTATTTTCAACAGATCTGATTTTTTCTGCTAGCAGATTAGCATCAACTTCCATAACTCTTGGTATTTCAGTTGGCGTAACTCCTTCTTTACCAACGGCAATAAAAATATTAATGGATTGCTTGAAAATACGAAGCAATGATAATTCTTCATTTAATAAACAACCATTATCCCACCACAAACTTGGACTTATAATAATATATTTATTGAAAAGAGACGGCTTTTTAAATAAAATTTCGGTTTCTAATAGTCCGCCTAATGACTGTCCTATTATGGTTTTGGATTCGTTTGTCCTGTATTTTTTTTCGATAAAGGGTTGTAATTCCTTTTCAATAAAAGAAATAAATTTATCAGAATGGCCTGATGTAGGATAGGCTTTTTTATCTTTTACAATTGTAGTCGGAAAAGTAAAATCCCTTCTTCGATCAACTGTTGCAATACCTACAACAATTGATTTTGGAACTTGATTGATCCACTCAAAACTATTAAATTGCACCAAACCGACAATATGAATAAAATCTTCATCTGCTGAACCGTCCAGTAGATAAATTACCGGATATTTTGTAGCTGCTGCAGGATCGTAACCTTCAGGAAGATAAATATTTACAATTCTTTTTTCGCCTAATTCTTTTGATTCAATTTCCTCAATGCTGCCTAAAACAAATGGTTTGCTTGTTGTCGTTTTTTTTGTTTGCGCAAAAATTATTGAAGAGAAAATAAAGAAAAACAGAATGGAAAATTTGTTCATTTGTTTTGAATGTTGAAATTTTATAATTTCATTTATAATTTAATTCTTGTAGATAAATTTAATTATTTCGCTGTAATATTCCAAAGACTTATTTTTCTTCTCGCTGTAAAACCCAGTTTTTCATACAGTTTAATAGCACCGGCATTACTTTCGATAACATGCAAAAACGGAATTTTATTCTCCTCGAAAATAGCATTTACGACAAATGTAATCAATTGTTTTGAATACCCTTTGCCTGTATGATCCGGATGTGTAACAATAGCGCTGACTTCTGTAAAATCATTCATTTTCATACGCTCTCCGGTAATGGCAACCAATTGATTTTCTTTAAATATCCCAAAATAATTCCCCAACAAAGGCGTCTTGTTTTTGAAATATCCTGGCTGAACCAAATTAACTAAAGCGCATAGTTCTTCATTATGATTTTCTGTCAGCTTCACGACTTCAGTATCAATGGCAAGTTGAATTTTCTCGTAAATAATCATTTGAAGACAAACCAATTCTTTTACAATTTGTACATTTTCAGAGATTTTAGGTTTTTCGCCAACTATAAAAAAATTATCTGTCAAAGCTGCGTATTGATATATTGCATCAGAAATATTTTCAGAATCAATAAAACCTCCAAAAGGGCAATAATCAGGATTATAGAATTTTGTATTTCTGTAATCAATAACAAATGCCCCATGATTTTCTGATAACGAATGCCAAACCGGATTGTCTAATTTATATTCTTCTATAGTTTTCATTATAAGGTTTTTTCTAGAATTACTACGTGATTAAGGTTGCAGTCCATATTGCCAACAAACTTGTCAAGAATAAAAATATTGTATTTTTTTATCTCGGTTTAGGTTGGTTAGATATTTTTTTGAAGATTATTTAGCCCCTAAATTTATTTCGCACAATAATATCTTTCAGTCTTGCTTTTAGATCTTCTCCCGTATCAAAAACCATTTGCTCATTGTTCGGAAACGGTACAGCACGTTTATTAAAATAAGAAAGATAACTTTCTTCACAAGCATTTTTATCACCTTTGTAAGTCGAATAAATATTTTCAAAAACAAACTCACTTGTAAGCGGAAACGTTTGTGCCAGTTGATTGGTTTTCAAATCAACAAAATCTACTTTTGCCGTAACCTGGCAAGATTTAAATTGTCTGAATTCGTAAACATTTGCACGAAGTAGTTTATAATTATCCACTTTTATCTCTTTGCCTAAACTGTCTTTAACAGGGCGGCCTCTGCTGTCGACAAGTGTTTTCACGCCATCTTTAATTTGTCTTTCCTTGCTGAATTCCTTCTCTTTAATCTGCTCAGGCGAGATAGCAATCTTTACAAAATTCACAATTAAACTGTAATCGTACGTTACGTTTTTTTGTCTTACACTATGATAAACCGTCCACTTATCATTTAATCCGTAGGTTTTAATATCCAGTAAATCATCCTGAAGCTGTCTAGGAATCACCATATTGGTTTCATTTTTTGCATATATGTCCACAAAATCGGTTCCTTTAAACTGTGCGTCTTCCATCAGTTTTTTTACATTTTTGTATCCCGGATTAATACTTTCCAGGTAGAATAAATTATCATACGCCTCTCTAGAATCCATTTTGTTGTTTGATTTTAAAAGCACTGAAGATTTTTCATATAAAAATTTTGAAAGTGCATTTCTGCTGCTCACAATTTGATCGGAATAATTATCGAACGCAAAAGATGCGTTTTTTCCCAACTTCAATAACGGCAAAGGCAATAAAGGCCGAATCTTTTCCTGACGGTCATTCAACTGTAAATAAGTAGTATAGATGCGCTCAGCATTTGCCGGATTGGCTTCTTTTGTCATCATTTCAAGATTGCGTAAATCGCGGTCTTTTGCTTTTGCAAATGCCTCCTCCAGTAAATACACATAATCCTGTTTTCCCTTCGAGTCTTTTTTAGTCTTTAATGCATCAACTGCGCGGTCTATGGCTCCGTCATAATTACCGTCGCTAAGCAGCGATTGCGTTGTTTTTACACCACACGAATAAAATATAAAAAATAAAAACGAGAACAATAAGGTAATTTTTTTCATCCTAAATATCAATTGATTTAAAGATGTAAATATATCAGTTTTAGGTTAATTGAGGTGTAAGAGAAATATCATTTTAAATTTACGAAGCAGAAGTTTAGTTTTCACAATAACCACCAGTCCCGCTTTCGCCTATATCTCTCCGTTTCACTGCGAGGATACCGGCTCTATCGGGGCTAGATTAGAAATTTATTTTTTTATAAGAAGTTGATAATCAGATATGATAAAGAAGCGAAAATAATAAACAACTTTAGATATAGCGAATCCACCACTTTTCACTTCTCGCTTTATAGGCCCCAAACCAAATGCAAGGTTTGTAAAGAGAAGCAACCACAGCAATCCAAATTAAATAAATAGCCCAAAGCTGCACACCACTTTCTACTCCCTTTGGTCTTCCAAAAGTTCCCGTTGCAAATTCTAATTGTGACCAGTTAAAACCTTGTAAAAACAACATGGCAAGAGTTAAAATATGGATCAAATAAAAGTGAAGAACAAAGTAAAATAAAGGTACTTTTCCGTAAACCATAGTTATTTTTTTAAAACCATTACTAAATTGTTCCGCAAATGCCAGCAACAAAAGCATAATACCTAATGTAGCCAAAGTATATAAAAGCGAAGGAGGATATTTGGTCAGATTCATAAAAGACAAAAATGTAAAAGCAGCATTTTTTTGAACCGTCCAAAGAGCCGGATCACCGTAAATATTGATAAAACGAAGAACAGCAAATAGCCCTAGCGAACCAATACCAAGTTTTATAAATAGTTTTTTTCGTTGCTCGTAAGCCATTTCATAATAGCGTGCGAAACCAAATCCGGTTAGCATAATCCCTAGCCATGGAATAGGAGGATAGCCCATAATAAAGACGCGATTGCCAAACGGAATTACTGCCGGGCCAAAAAATGGTGATAAAACTGCTTTCACAATTGACCCTTCTTCAAACGGAAGAAGTGGCAAAAGATTATGGCAAAAAATAATGACCAGACCAATTATTCCCAATTGTTTTGCCGGAACTTTTAACAACAATCCCAAAAGAATAAAACCGAAACCTATTGCAGCTATCACCTGAAATAAAAGGGTATGAAAACCAATATCAAAAAATAATCCAAAATTGACAACAGTAAATTCGAGTAACAGTAACCACAGACCTCGTTTAATTAGGTGTTGTCTCGCTTCTGTAAAATTGTTTTTGTTTTTTAATGAAAGATAAACTGAAGTTCCTGCCAGGAAAACAAATGTAGGCGCACATAAATGGGTAATCCATCGTGTAAAAAACAAGAAAGGAGTAGTGGTAGCTAAATCGGTAGGGCTTTGAGTAATGGAATCTATATGCATCAAATCGCGAACATGGTCTAGTGCCATAATAATCATTACTATTCCTCGTACTATATCAATTGAATTTTCTCTTTTCATTTTTTTGTAAAAAAGTTAAATTAGAAATAGATTGATTGTTTTGTGCTGATTTTAATGATGCGAATTTAGTGTTTTTTTTGTCATAAATATAGCACATTTTTTTTCTTGGTAATGAATATAGTTTAGTCTGTTTTATTTTTGATGGATTACAGAGACGTTTGTAAGGACGCACAGCAGAATTTTAATCTGCATACCAACGTGAATTTACCACTCGTTCCCTCTAAGAAAACAATAAGTTTCTTAGTTTATTCCGGCCAATACAAAACATTAAATTTATGACCATCAGGGTCAGAAAATCCAAAGAAATATCCTTTTTCAACACTTTGCGGTTCAGCAAAAATTCTTCCTCCGGCATTTTTAACAGCGAGTAGCCATTGATGCACTTCGTCTGTACTTTCTGCAGAAAGAGAAAATATAATTTCACTTCCTTGATTTAAGTCAGCCACTTCATCATTTACAGCCCATTTAAATCTTTCCTTAGCAAAAAAATGAATGATAAAATCATCGTCACCAAACATAAAACTCGTAAGTTCGCTGCTTGTTCCGTTTGGTTTAAATCCTAATTCGCTATAGAATTTAGTTGTTCGCTGCAAATCTTCCACACCTAAATTGGCCCATATTTTTTTATTTTTCATAAGATTTATTTTAAGAATTACATAAATTTATGAAATTTAAATTAAAGTGCAGGAATGCAAACGCAATGAAAGTCACATTTTAAAAAGGAATTTTAATTGTCCCAAGTTTCAATTAAATTTTTATCCCACAAATTTAGGGCATAATCTTTAAAAATTTTTGGCGCCTTTTTAAAACTTTCATCTAATTTAAATTTACCACCAATGAATTGTTTTTCGCCATTTTCATACGTTCCAACCTGAACTTTGTTTTCTCCGCGAATGGCATATTTTTGATTTCCTTCGTACATAATAATTTTCATGTTCGACGGACTCACATCGCCGTGACAAACTGTCTTGTACATTAACCAGATTTCGGCAATTCCGTTGTTGTTTAAATCAGTGACATTAAAAGTATTTTTAACGAAAGAAGCAGTAAGGTCAACCGGACAATCAGAAATGTAATCGTAAACTTTCCAGGTTTGTTTTGCTTCATTTCCCGAAATTACGAAGTGATACCCAAACAATTCAGCATCAGAACTATCGTCAGATTCGTGTTTGAATTTTTTATTAATATGATAGCCGGTTTCGGTTGTGATGACAATATTATCACCCAGCTTATCTTTCCAGCGAACGGCATTTTTTACAAAACCTTCGTATTTTATTGAAGCTGGAAATTGAGTAGAATCTATTTTAATTACCGTTAAAGTAAAGGTTGCGGTTTCAATTGTATTTAATTCTGCGGTTTTATTTACAATATTTTTTTCTTTTTTGTCAGATTGGCAATTGGCGAAGAGAATAATTACGAAAGATAAAAAGGCAATTTTTTTCATAATAATGATTGTAGAAAGCATAAGCAATGTGCTAAGGTCTGGGATACTGTTATTTTTTAATTTTAATTTTCACCTGATAAACAATTTCCCAGAAAATAATCGAAAAAACAGCGTTGGTAAATATGGCTGTTTTAACCTGATACGGATCATAATCTAAAAACAAATGTAAATTAGTAAACTTTAAAGCTAAAAATAAAGCCGAAGCTGCAATCAAAACAGAGCAGATCAGATTTAGCAAAGAAGTCCATTTTAGTCCCAGAAAAGAATAGATACTATTTAAAACAGCATAACCACAACCCAAAGTAATATACGGATCGGTTTTTAATTGCTCTCCTAGTGTCAATAAAAGCGGAGTTGAAGTAAGATATAGAAAGAATAAGATGGAGTAAAGCAGGATTCTAATTTGTGGTTTCATTTTTATATTTTTAGTAGAAGTTTCAAAGAATATATAACGCTTAAGTACGTTTTTACTTATTGCAAAATCGCATCAATTTTAGCTTCCGATTTTTCTTTGATGGTACTATCCGGATGAAAACTCCAGATGATTAGAAATTTTCCTGTAGCAAGATATTCTTCCGGATGCTCTTTCGTTGGTTCTTTG
>Ga0247813_10001127_pt1 | contig 21227 bp, 13 predicted proteins | sample UWRJL169409C1_FD_180719 | JGI IMG/M metagenome (GOLD analysis project Ga0247813, IMG submission 180719) | Plant litter microbial communities from Arlington Agricultural Research Station in Wisconsin, United States - UWRJ-L169-409C-1 | ecosystem: Environmental > Terrestrial > Plant litter >...
ATCAGTTGGAGAGTTTCCATTGATCGTTATCGAGACAATGCAGAAAATTATTCAGAACATCGAAGTAAACAACTATCCTTTCAATGCTGATAAACACCTGAAATCAAAATCTGACACTTTCTTAAGTGATGCTGTTTGTGATTCAGCTGTATTCTTAGCTAAACAAACAGGTGCTGTAGGTATTGTTTCTCTAACAGTGAGCGGTTATACTGCTTTTGAGATTTCAAGCCACAGACCAGAAGCATTGACTTATATCTTTACTAACAACAGAGGTCTTATCAATACGCTGAGTTTAGTATGGGGTGTACAGGCATTCTTCTACGATGCATTTGAAAGTACTGATAAAACGATTGCAGAAGTGAATGAACAACTGGTAAAAGCCAAGTTGATTAAAAAAGGAGATATCCTGATTAACACTGCTGCTGTTCCAATGGAAATCAAAGGAAAAACAAACATGCTGAAAGTTACAGTAATTGATTAATTTGCTTTAACAATCAAAAAAAATACTACTTTTGCAACCCCGAATGGAGAGGTGTCCGAGTGGTTGAAGGAGCACGCCTGGAAAGTGTGTATACCTCAAAAGGGTATCGAGGGTTCGAATCCCTCTCTCTCCGCGAGTAAGCAAAGTAATTATAAAAGCGTCTTGAACTTTATGTTCAAGGCGCTTTTATGGTTTTAAAGAACGGTCGGTTCATAATTGCGTACCAGTCAAAGATTACTTACCACTATTATACTTATTAACTTGTGCTGATTGAAAGCTTCTGCAAATTGTTGAGGCGGACCAAACCAGGCAAGATCATACTGAATAACCTCATCTCAGAGTTGCCGATTTGACTATGTTGGAAAAGAAGCGAATAAATTTTTAACCAATTAATGTTTAAACGGGATTACATTAGCAGAATAATTTATGAAGATGATGCAAGAGGAACAAATTATAATTTATCAAACAGAGGAAGGTAAAAGTAAAATTGAGATAAAACTTCATGATAACATGATTTGGTTAACCTTGAACCAGATAGCAGACTTATTTGAAAAAAATAAATCGACTATTTCAAGACATCTCTTTAATATATACAAAGAAGAGGAATTGATACGAGAAGCAACTGTTGCAAAAAATGCAACAGTTCAAATTGAAGGAGATAGGAATATAGAAAGAACGATTGATTATTATAATCTTGATGCTATCATTTCTGTAGGGTATAGGGTGAATTCAAAAAGAGGTACTCAATTCAGAATATGGGCAAATAATATACTGAAAGACTATCTGGTGAAAGGATATGTAATTAATGAGCAAAGATTAAAGGAGCAGGCAGGACATCTCGCCAGTTTAAAAAGTGCGGTAAACCTTTTAAGTAATGTATTAGAAAGTAAAGAGCTGACTTCTGATGAAGCAACAGGACTTCTTAAAGTGGTTACGGATTACGCATATGCCCTCGATATATTAGATAAATACGATCATCAGCAATTAACAATTGAAGGTACAACAAATGATAATGGGCTTTTTAGAGCAACCTATGGCGAAGCAGTAGAAGCAATAAACACTTTAAAGGAAAAATTTGGTGGTGGATCGCTCTTTGGTAATGAGAAAGATCAATCTTTCAAAGGGTCTATTGGTACTATATATCAATCTTTTGGTGGCGTCGAATTTTATCCAAGTATTGAAGAAAAAGCAGCTAACTTGCTTTATTTCGTAGTAAAGAATCATTCTTTTTCAGATGGGAATAAGCGTATAGCGGCCTATTTATTTGTTTGGTTCATGGAAAAGAATAGTATTCTGTATAAGCAAGATGGTTCTAAACGTATTGCTGATAATGCGTTAGTTGCATTAACGCTAATGATTGCAGAAAGCAAGCCCGAAGAAAAAGAAATGATGGTTAAAGTGATAGTAAACCTGATTAATAACAATAATTAGACTTCGGTTTATATGACCTGCAAATTTAGTTTTTCAGGTAAGATACGCGATTCCTTTCTTCGGATAATTGAATTCCTTTTGCAGACAGTAAATGAAAGTTCTCTGCATACCCACAATTACATTTGCGGCTCATCAATCATCTTATGAGCCCTCAAAAGAAACTCTTCCTTTCTTGTTTACTCTGTAATTTCATCGTCCTATTTGCTCCAGATAATTATCTGAAAGCACAGGATGCCCTCATTAAACAGAAAGTTGCTATCCTGATAAAGAAGATGACGCTTGCAGAGAAAGTGGGGCAGATGGCACAGATTACTGCAGACACTACGGTTCTTAATGATGCAATAGTAAACTATAAAATAGGATCTGTATTGAACGTAGTGCCAGGGAAGTTATTCTCTGCGAGCCAATGGAATAAGTTTATGCTGGACATCCAGGAGAAAGCAAAACAAACAAGATTGAAGATTCCTGTGCTGTATGGTCTGGATGATATTCATGGTGTCAATTATGTAAATGGTGCTACGTTATTTCCACAACAGATTGGGCAGGCGGCAACTTTTAACAGAGATCTGGTAAAAGAAGCGGCAACAATTACAGCTTACGAAGCCCGGGCAGCTGGTATACCCTGGAACTTTTCTCCCGTTCTTGATCTTGGTGTTAACCCGCAATGGCCGCGTATATGGGAAGGCTTTGGAGAAGATCCTTACCTGGTGAAGGAAATGGGGCTTGCTGCACTGAACGGATATCAGCAGCCACTTGGCAGCAAAGAAAAGGTAGTTGCTACTTTAAAACACTTTATGGGATATTCAGATCCTAAGTCGGGAAAGGATCGTACAGATGCCTGGATTCCGGAACACTATTTAAGAGAGTACCATCTCCCAGCATTTGCAGCGGCAATCAAAGCCGGTGCTAAAACAGTCATGGTTAATTCTGCACTGATCAACGGAATTCCAACGCATGTCAATAAACATATCCTGACAGACATCCTGAAAAATGAACTAAAATTTACCGGTTTTGTAGTGACCGACTGGAATGATATTGATTATGTGTATAAAAGAGACCGGGTTGCAAAGAATGAAAAGGAGGCCATCATGCTGGCAATTAATGCAGGGATAGATATGGCTATGATTCCTTACGATTACAAAAGCTTCTGCAAAAATCTGATGGCATTGGTAAAAGAGGGCAAGGTTCCCGTAAGCCGGATTGATGACGCAGTACGAAGAATACTTACGGTAAAATTTGAACTGGACCTGTTTAACAGGCCAAATACATTTTTGGAGGACTATCCTAAATTCGGAAGTAAAGCTTTTCAGCAAAGTGCTTATCAGGTAGCCGCCGAATCAATCACGCTACTGAAAAATAAAGACAGTGCATTGCCTTTAAAAGAAGGAAGCAGGATTTTGGTATGCGGACCAAATGCGAATACAATGAGATCGCTTAATGGTGGCTGGAGTTATAGCTGGCAGGGAGAAAATACAGATGAGTATGCCCATGATTACCATACCATGCTGGAGGCTGTAGAAACCAGATTCGGAAAAGATAATGTAAGTTATGTACCCGGAGTCAGTTACGTGAAGGAGGGGAATTTCAATCAGGATCAGGAGACTGATATCAAATCTGCCGTTAAAGCGGCGAAAAAAGCAGATGTGATTGTTCTTTGTTTGGGTGAAAACAGTTATACAGAGACACCGGGAAACTTGAATAATCTGAATCTTTCAGAGAATCAGCAGCATCTTGTGGAAGAATTATCCCAAACGGGAAAACCAATTGTCCTTGTTTTGAATGAAGGTCGACCAAGGGTTATCAATAAAATAGAGCCTTTGGCGTCGGCAATATTACAGACATTCCTGCCCGGCAATTTTGGAGCAGATGCTTTGGCTGATATTTTAACAGGTAAGGTTAATCCTTCCGGAAGGTTGCCTTATACTTATCCAAGGGAAGTTAATTCCTTAATCAACTATATTCACAAACCATCGGATGATGCCAATTACAATCCGCAATTCAATTTTGGTTCAGGATTCGGATATAGCAGTTTCGAGTATACCAATTTCAGCATTAGTAAATCAGTTTTTAAAGCAACGGAAAACGTAACCATAACTGTGGCGGTCAAAAACACAGGATCAGTAGCCGGTAAGGAAGTAGTTCTGCTTTTTTCCCGGCAGCTTTACGCTAGCATCACGCCTGACGTAAAGCGATTGAGAAGATTTGAAAAAATCAGTCTTGAGCCTGGAGAAGCAAAAACACTGACCTTTGTTTTACCCATAAAAGAACTCGGCTTTATCAACCTGAACAATAAAAAAGTAGTAGAAGCAGGAGAATATGAAATTCAGATGGGGAGGATGACTACAGGTTTTACAGTAAGGGAAACAACTGAATTTTAATTTGTAAGGGCCTTAGCAGTTGAAGAAAGCGAGGGTATGTTTGGCCTATTGCTGTAGAAATGAGTTTTTTGGATAGGAGATAGCTTGTGGAATATCAACTGTTTAATAAAACAAACCAAATAATGAAATTTACTCAGATCATACTGACCGCAACTTTATTCGTAACTGGTATTTTAAGTACACAAGCACAAAATCAGGATAATTCAATTCCAGCTGCAGCATTACCGCTGCCAACAGCTCAGGAGTGCAAAGCTTTTTTAGAAAAAAATAAAGTATCAAAAGATATAGTTGTTACTTCTTCTGGATTACAGTACAAAGTAATTGAAGAAGGAGAAGGTCAGAAACCTTCGAATACTGATAAAGTAAGTCTTCATTACAATCTTTCATTAATCAATGGTACTAAGATCGTCGACACTTTTAATGATAAACCCTGGACTCATCAATTGGATGAAGCAATGCCTGGAATGCAGGAGGCAGTAGTAATGATGCCTGTTGGTTCCAAATGGATTCTTTATATCCCCGCTGCGCTTGCATTTGGTAAGGAAGGATACAAAGATGTGCCGCCAGGTGCAACTTTGATTTGTGAGGTTCGTTTGCTGGATATTATCCAATAATAATTTGGCATGAATAATTATATCAAAGGCTTATCAATGGACAATAGTTCCATGATGCCCAAATACCGGCAACTCATGAAAGCTATTGTAGTCGGCATTGATGGCGGAAAAATTGTCAGCGGAGATCAGCTCCCTTCCATACACGATCTGTGTGCTATGCTGGAATTGTCTAAAAATACCGTAGAAAAGGCATACAACCACCTGAAGAAATTAAGAGTGATTACTTCCGCTCATGGCAAGGGTTTTTTTATCACCAGGCAGCATTCTGGTGAACAGCTGAAAGTACTTTTGCTCTTCAATCAGTTAAGTGACCATAAAAAATTGATCTATGAATCTTTTACAGCTGCATTAGGGGAGCGGGCAGAGGTAGACTTTGTGATTTATAATAATGATGTAAATCTCTTTAACAAGCTTCTGCTGGAAAAGCAGGAGCAATATGAAAAAATAGTAGTGATACCACATTTTTCTGAAAATGCGGGCTGTCCCTCTGAACCACTAAATGCTATTCCTAAAGAAAAGTTGGTACTAATTGATACGTTAGTTGAAGGGGTAAGAGGTGATTTCTCTGCGGTGTATGAAGATTTTGAGGGTAATATTTATACTGCACTGGAAATGCTGGCGAACCGTCTGGCAGATTATTCACATCTGATCCTGGTTATTCCTGAGCATATCTACTTCTCATCTGAGATGATTGTTGGGTTTAAAAGATTTTGTCAGCGGTACGATTTTAAAGTCGATATCTTCCACGAGGTGAAAGATTGTACTCTGGAAAGTGGACAGGCTTATATCTTCTTACTAGAAGAACATCTGGTTCAGTTTATAGAAAAAGTAACGGATACTGAATATAAGGTTGGTGAAGATGTAGGCTTGATATCTTATCATGAGACACCGCTAAAGCGTGTAATTCTGGATGGAATAACAACTATTTCTACTGACTTTGAATTGATGGGCAAACTTGCAGCTGAATGTCTTTTTGATGTTGAAAGCAGGAAAGTTGCTGTGCCATTCGACATAAAGCTCCGTAAGTCTCTCTAAAAGCAATAGGTTATTGACAGCGGCTTTTCAACTGTAGACTATCTTTAAATAAAAAAGCCTCTACCGTATTAAGGAAGAGGCTTCGTTTTATTTTTAAAAGACTATTCTCCGCGTTTCCGCTCGTTGTCTTTATTTGAAGTCTGGTCAGAACGCTGACCACCTGCATTAGTTATTCCCTGTTGTTTTTTATCATTTTTCACATCATGATGTGCACGGTCAGCGGTAGGATTACCTTGTCCGTTTGCTGTGTGCTTTGAATCTTGTTGATTTTTCATAACTGTATTTTTTCGTTTATGTAATGAACCAAGCGTCGTAGATAGATAAATAACAGACTGTACAGATTTATGTTTTAAAAAATAACCCTGACACTAATTACAGCGTCAGGGTTAAGTCTTCCATAGGCATGGAATATTATTATTTAGAATTTGATACCTACACCTACAGAGAACACCTGGTTCCTGAATTCTGGTGTATTTTCTGTTCCATTTTCATTATTTTTCTGGAAGTCTAATGCATAGCGACCATGAATATCAAATTTCTCATTCACATCGTATCTAAAACCGATTAAACCACCAACAAGACTTTTCTTGAATCTGTCTGAATCCTCATCTACAGTTTGCTCTACTGAACCAAGGCCACTGTCAAATTTGTTTTTGGTAGATAGCAAGAATGATACCTGCGGACCTGCAACGATATTAAAAGCACTACCTAATTTGAAACTCGCCAAAATTGGCACGTCAATAAAATTGGTTGTCTGAGTAAACTCATAGCCATTACCTGTAAGCTTATATCCTTTTTGTGAGTATAAAACTTCTGGTGTAAAAGCTAATCCTGCAATTAAAGGAATCTCTACAGTAACACCGGCATTAAAGCCTAATTTTGTCTTGGTATCAAAGTTATTATCTCCGTCGCCTTTGATAATGTCTGAAACGTTTAAACCTGCTTTAACACCAAACTTAATGTTATCCTGTGCGCTTGCTGCCGTAGCTGCAAAAAGGCCTATTGCCAAAATAAATATCTTTTTCATATGTTTTTTGTTAAGGTTAAGAAACATGCTTCACGTTATGGTTTTTTATGCTTAGCTGTCTCAACTCATTTGTGTTAACGGGGAGGGCATTGAAAGAAATGTGCCAGTTTCATTATTCCTATGATTTATACAGGCTAAATTTGTAATAACAGCTGATTAACAGTTTGTTATGAATCATTTTTGAAATATATTCTGCTTTAGCAGTAATACAAAGTCTATCTAATGATGTGTATCAAATTTGATACAATTAACGGTGTGCTTTAATTATCTCTGCTCTTTTTAACCATCACTGAATTTAAAAGGGTCATTTTACCCAGCTTAACCAGTTTTGATTAACTTTGATCTTCAACATACTGTTTTACATGATCCACAAGCACTTTTCCCTACTTACCATTTTACTCGCATCAACTGTTTTTTCTGTAAATGCACAACAGAAATCATACATACAGACTTTAGAGGAACCCAATGCATGGGTAGATTCTGTTTTTAATAAAATGGGCAGACGCCAAAAAATAGCGCAGCTGTTTTTTGTAAGGGCACACACCAATAAAGGAAAGGCCTATGAAGATTCTGTTGGTCGCGTAATCCGCAGGGAGCGTATCGGTGGACTGGTGTTCTTTCAAGGGGGACCAGGCAGGCAGGCCATCCTGACCAATAGCTATCAGAAACGTGCTCGTACGCCTTTACTAATTGCTATCGATGGAGAATGGGGACTAGGTATGCGCCTGGATAGTACCATTTCTTATCCCTATCAAATGGCACTCGGTGCCATACAGGATAAAAACCTGATCTACAAAATGGGTTTGGAGGTAGCGAAGGATTTTAAAAGAATCGGGGTGCACATGAACCTTGCGCCTGATGTAGATATCAATAATAACCCCAAAAACCCGATCATCAATTACAGGTCTTTTGGAGAGAACAAATACAACGTTGCGACTAAAGCTGCGGCATATATGAAAGGAATGCAGGACGGCGGACTACTGGTGAGTATAAAACACTTTCCAGGGCACGGTGATACGGATGTAGATTCTCATTATGACCTTCCACAGCTTAACTTCTCCAAAGCAAGACTAGATAGTTTAGAGATCTATCCTTTTCGGGAACTGATTAAGGAAGGTTCTGCTGGGGTGATGATAGCGCATATGAATATTCCTTCACTGGATAATACACCTAATTTACCTTCTACCTTATCCAGGCCAATTGTAACAGGCATCCTTCGTGAAGAACTTGGATTTAAAGGATTGATTGTTTCTGATGCGATGGAGATGAAAGGGGTAGTGAAGAACTTTAAGGATGGAGAAGCTGATGTTTTAGGCGTAATTGCCGGTAATGATATTCTGGAGCTATCTGAAAACAGTGCAAGAGCAGTGAAGTTAGTCAGGCATGCAGTTAGGGAAGAGCGGATCAGTATGGATCAGATTGATGCCAGTGTAAAGAGAATTCTGATGGCGAAATACTGGGCTGGTGTAAATCTGCGGGATACTATCAATGAATATAATGTACAGGCAGACGTTAACCGACCTGAAAGTATGGCCCTGCAGCAGCAGCTGGCTGATGCATCGATGACTTTATTGAATGGGCCGGGTGCAATTAAAGCGCTGGCAGTGGATAAAAGAACTGCTATTATCAGTATCGGTACACCAGAGGTGACCACATTTCAGCTTGAACTGAGCGGATTCTATAAAAACTCCACCTTATTTACACTGGATAAAACTGCCAATGCCAATGCTGTTGCAAAGGTACTGCGGGAACTGAATATGTTTGATCAGGTGATAATAGGTATCCATGATACACGTACGCGACCTGGAAATGGAATTGTACTCAGTCAGGATCTAAAAATGATGATCAGAGACATGTCTCTCAAGAATGCAGTTTTCGCGCTGTTCGCCAACCCTTATAATCTGTCGGCCTTAACAGGGATCGAAAAGAGTAAGTCGCTCGTTGTGGCTTACCAAAAAGAAGACTTTATGCAAAAAGCTGCCGCTGCTGTCATAAAAAACCAATTAACGCCTACAGGGAAATTACCTGTAACGGTAAATCAGTTTTTTAAATACGGCGACGGAGAATAGGTTTATTAAAACATATTATGGCCCAACCGCTAAAAATATTACAAGCTTCAGCAGGTTCTGGTAAGACGTTTAGTTTAACGGCACATTATCTCACCCTGCTGCTTTCAGGTGAAACAAAGTACCGCGAAATTCTTGCAGTAACTTTCACCAATAAGGCAACGGAGGAAATGAAATCCCGTATTATGGAAGTGTTAAAGGGTTTTGCCACCGGAGATCCGGAGGTAGAAGCCTACCGCACACTAGTACTGAATGCACATCCGGATCTGGATTTTGTCAGTCTCCGGGAAAAGTCGGCCCGTATATATAAGCGGATCCTGCACGATTATAGCCGTTTTTCGGTTAGTACGATAGACGGTTTTGTACAGAAGGTTATCCGGGGCTTCGCGTTTGAACTGGGGCTGGACTCTGGTTACACTTTGGAGATGAACTTCGATAAGGTGAAAAATGAGCTGGCAGACAAGCTTGATGAGCAACTGGATCATAATCCTAATCTACTGGCATGGATCATCGATCTGGCACTGGACCGGATCGATAATAATATCAGCTGGAATTACCGGACAGAACTAACAGATCTGGCAGGTGAAATATTTAAAGAACGTTATCAGCCTTTTGATAATGCCATTCAAGATCTCATTCAACATACTAATCTGGATGAACTCTTTGCAAGTTATGGTAAGGAGACGAAAAAACACATCCAGTCATTTGAAGAGATGATTGGACAACTCTCTGCGAAAGCGACAGAGATATTCGAGACGTCCAGCATCAATCCCGATCACTTAAAGGGTAAATCAAGGTCGCCGTTAAATAACCTGAAAAAGATTGCCGCCGGAGATATAGATAAGATGGAGAGCCTGACCAAACTTATTGATGAACCTGATGAATGGTTTAAGCCCGGTTCGGATATGTCTTTATATGACTCGTTGAATCCAATCATCCGTCAGCTGAATCTAAGTTATGTAGAGCGGTTACCAGAATATATTCTTGCCCAGGCATTTAATAAAAATCTGTATTATTTGCGACTCATGCAGGAGATGGCCGTGCTGTTAAAGACTTACCGGGAAGAAAGCGGAAGTCTGCTGATCAGTGATGCACAGAATTTGTTAAAAGGGATCACAGGAGAGGATGATGATAACCCGGCTTTCATTTGGGAAAAAACCGGAAGCAGGTACAGACACTTTTTGTTCGACGAATTTCAGGATACCTCATCTAACCAATGGGGGAACTTCAGGCCTTTATTGAAAAATGCCATGGCCGAAGCAAATGGGAAACTGATCGACCATTTGATTGTCGGAGATGTGAAACAGTCGATATACCGCTGGCGTAACGGCGACTGGAACATTTTACATCAGCAGGCAAAAAAAGATATTGGTGTTACTTACGTTACGGATGCAAATCTGGAAGAGAACTACAGGAGTACTGAACATATTATCAATTTCAATAATATGCTGTTCAGGGCACTGCCAATATTGATGCAGCGAAATATCAATCAGACTATTGAAGAACAGTTTGAAAATCTGCCTTTAACTCAATGGTGGGAAGAGAAAGGTTTCAATCACATCATCACTGATGTGTATGGGGAGGCAGAACAAAAGGTCACACCCAAAACAGCATCAGGCGGAACGATAGATTTCAATGTGCTCAAAACGGATGAAAATGGCGCCGTCTTAAATAGAACAGGATTCAAAACAGAAGCCTTGCGCCGGACAGTGGAAACACTTAACCGCTTGTTGTTAGTAGAAAAACGTTATGAGGCTGGTGATATATGTGTACTTGTACGCTCCAACTCGGAAGCTATTGCAGTAGTTGATGCGCTGATGGAAAACAATATCAACGTCATCTCGGGCGAAGCCCTGCTGATTGCTAACAATACCTCGGTAAAGATATTAATTGATACGCTGATGGTCATGGCAGGAATGCCATCCAATACAGCACTATATAAAGCAAACTGTATCAGCTTATATGCGCAGCTGGAGAAAAGAACGCTAGACCCTGCATCGCTGTTTAATCTGAAAAGTAAACCCATGGAGGAATTGACGGAGGTTTTACCCCCGGAGCTCTGCCAGCAATGGCGCAGCTGGATGCAGCAGCCTTTGCCGGAACTATTGGAAAAATTGATCGTGGCCTATGGGCTGAATCAGGAACAACATGCTGACCATCTTCCGTATTTGTTTGCATTGAGAGATCTTGCCGGAAATATCACGCGGCAGGGAGAAAAAGGAATCAGCTCTTTTCTTAAGTATTGGGAGGAAGAGGGTGGACGCAAAACGCTGCCTTCTTCGGAAAGCACAGATGCAGTGCAGGTAATTACCATCCATAAATCCAAAGGACTCGCTTTTAAAGTAGTCATGATTCCATTTTGTAACTGGGATATCAATGGTAAAATCAATACGATATTTTGGGTGCCGGCTGCCAATACTCCTTATCATCAGTTGCAAAGCATCCCCTTAAAGTATAATTCTAGCCTCGGTGCTTCCACGGTAGCTATACCTTATTATGAAGAGCTCCTGTATAATAATATGGATGCGCTGAATATGTTATATGTGGCCACTACAAGAACAAAAGAATATTTATATATCAGCTGCCTGGGTAAAAAAGCAGATAGTATCAGCAATATTGGTGATCTGCTCATCAAAATTCTCGAGGAACAGCTTTCAGAAGATGGCCGTTTTCTGGTAGATGAAGAAGTTGTGAAAAAGGTTTCGGGCGGTTCGCCGGTATCGAATAAGCCTGAATTAATTAGTTTAAAGGAATACCCTACCTCAGATCGCCTAAGTGAAGTGTTCAATATTGACCTCAAGAGAAGGGAAATAGACATGCTGCTCAATAATACAGCAGGGAGAGAAGGAAATGTGCTGCATGAAATTCTGGCCCTCGCTGCGGATATAGAGGATATTGATCACGTATTGGCAGATTTACTGGCAGATGGTCTTTTTAAAGCACAGGAATTACAATTTTTCAGGACTCAGGCAATGAACGTGCTACAACATGAAGCCCTGCAGGATTTATTAAAAAATAGTATTCAGTCGGTCAATGAGAAAAGTATCATAGATATTTCCGGCAAAAGTTACCGGCCGGATAAGGTATTGTTCTTAAAAGATGAGGTGGCGGTGATCGACTATAAGTTTACGAAGCAACAAAGCAGAAGCCATATCGCACAGGTGCACGGTTACCGGAACCTGTTACAGCAAATGGGCTATCCGAAGGTGAGCACGTATTTATTTTATGCCCAGAGTGGCGAATTGATTTTGGTTTAATCATGAAAGCGTTTTTAAAAGAAGTTGCCGAAGATCTGGTAGAACGTTTAGGTAAAGACCTGCACAATGCAGCGATCGTATTTAATAACAAACGACCAGTTGCCTATTTACAGCACCATCTGGCACAAACGATAGGAAAACCCTTCTGGAGTCCCTCGTTCTTCACGATACAGGAATTTTTTGCATTGTCGACAGACTTGCAGGTGGCAGATGGCTTTACCCAGTTTTTTACTTTATTGCAGCAATACAATAAACTGCTGAAAGAGGAGGGGGCTAAAGAAATCAACCCCGATGTTTTTTATCCGGTGGCCAGAATTATCCTGAGCGACTTCGCCCAGATTGATAATGACCTGGTTAATGCAGAGAAATTATTTGAGGAACTGGAAGATATTGCAGTCATCGAAAAAGATTTCCAGCACCTTACATCAGAGCAGCAGGCTTTTCTGGAGCAATTCTGGACTTCCTTTTCTACTGGCAAACAGAAAAATCACCAGGAACAGTTTATCCGGATGTGGCGCAGAATGCCGAAATTATACAGCGGTTTTCATGAAGCTTTAAGGGCAAAGGGGCAGACCTCTATGGCGCATGTATACCGTAAGCTCGCAATGGGCACTACAGATAAACCTGGTTTTATTGATGATTTTGAAAAAGGAAAACTGGTTTTCGCCGGTTTTAATGCATTAAGTAACGCAGAGGCCGTAATCTTTAAACGCTGGAACGAAGAAGAGCGTGCACTGTTTTACTTTGATACGGATAGCTATTATATGGAGGATGATACCCAGGAAGCAGGATTATTTCTCCGTAAAAATATACAGCGACTCTCGCTGCCGAATGCGCTTGGGGCAAGCCGGCCGCTTATCAAAACCGCTAAAAAAGAGGTTAAAGTCTATAAAACTCAAGGGCAGACTGCACAGGCAAAGATCCTGCAACAAGAACTCCATGAAGATTACAGCATGCTGGAAGCCCAGGACAATGCTGGTAAAATCGCATTGGTACTTGCAGATGAGAGTCTGCTGCTGCCCGTACTGCAAACTATACCCACACATTATACCAGTAAGGAAGGTACAAATAAGGTCAGCCTGAATGTGACCATGGGATATCCGCTTCTGGCTTCTTCAATTTTTGGACTGGCCGATATCTGGCTTACGGTACAATCACAATTAGCCAGTGGTAAAAAAGACACCGTTTACCACCGGGAAGTAGATGCATTTTTGTCGCACCCACTGGTAGGTATTCCACAGGAAATACGTAATGGTTTACATCAGGAAATCTTAAGCGGGCAGCTGATTGAAGTTGATCTTCCCCTGTTAAAACGTGCAGGGGCATTGCCGGAATTGTTTTTCAGTAAAACAACTAGCGGATCTGCTGCGATAGTAAACCTGCAGGAGATCTTTAAAATGGTACTTGAGCAGCAGCTGGAAGAACAAACCCTCAAACAAACTGAAGTAGATTTATTTATTGCTACCATAAAAGAGCTGAACCGTTTGCATGATACGCTGACTGAATTTGCTGGTCGCCTGCCGCTGCCATTTGTTCTTTCCCTTATCCAGAAAGCAGTACAGGGTATTGCAGTTCCGCTAACGGGGGAACCTTTACAAGGTGTGCAGGTAATGGGATTACTGGAAAGCAGGAGTCTTGATTTTGATCATGTATATATATTAGGTGTAAATGAAGGGGTCCTGCCGCAGGTAAGTGTTTCTCCAAGTTTTATTCCTGATAGTATCAGAAGAGCTTACGGATTGCCGGTAATTGAAAACCAGGATGCCATTTCTGCCTATATGTTTTATCGCTTATTACAGCGTTCGCGTAAGGCAACACTGGTCTATAATGGTCAGTCCGACGACAATACAACAGGGGAACCCAGTCGCTTTCTTCGTCAGCTCGAGTTTGAAAGTGGTTATACCTTTAAGTATTTTGATCAGTCGCAGGCCGTCAGTCCGGAGCACCCTGTTCATATGGACATTCAAAAAGAAGGTGAAGTACTGCAGCGTTTACATCTTTATCTCGATGGGCAGGATCCTTCCGCACGGTTATCGGCGACTGCCCTGACTACTTATATGAATTGCCCGGTGCAGTTTTTCTACAAGTACATTGCTAAAATCGGAGAACCTGAAGCACTGGCAGAAAATCTGGAAGCCAATAATATTGGATCCATGTTGCATTATGTACTGGAAAAGTTCTACGAGGAGCTTAAGGACGAAAATGCATACATCACCACCGAACGGATAATCACACATCGAAAACACCTCAAGCGTTTATGTGAAATTGCTTTTGCAAAAGTAATGTTCGATAACGAGGAACAGGTCGTGCTGCACAATGGAATGCAGCAGGTAGTGCTGGCTATTGTAATGGAATACGCTAATGTGATCCTTGATCATGATGAGAAGGAAGCTCCCTTTACTATCCTCGGACTGGAAAATAAAGATGAAATTATGTTTGCTATCACTATAAATGGTGAACAACGGAGCGTAACCCTCCATGGAATCATTGACAGGATAGATCAGAAAGATGGAGTAACAAGGGTAGTTGATTATAAAACTGGTCGCGATGAACTCCAGTTCTCTTCCCTGGGAGATATTTTTGATGCCACGACAGATAAGCAGAATAAAGCCTTAATTCAAACGCTGTTTTATACCTATGTTTATGAACAGGCAAGGGGAATTACCCATATGGAACCTAACCTTTATCTGATCCGGAAAATGCGTAAAGAAGGGACCTTATTTCACTTTTCGGAGACTCGCGGAAAAAGGATTCATTTGCAGGCAGAGCATTTGGAAGGGTTAAAACTGAGCTTTAGCCAGTTAATGAAAGAAAAATTAGAAGAATTATTTAATTCACAAACCCCATTTATACATACTACACTGCCTGATAACTGTAAATACTGTCCATATTTGTCGCTTTGCGGTCAATAGGAATTAATGTAATCAAATCACTACTTTATAATTAAGTTACAATAGTTATATTTGCCGGCAGTTAACATTTGAATATACAATGAGAGAGATTCAATTTAGAGAAGCTTTGCGTGAAGCTTTGAGCGAAGAGATGCGTAAGAACGAAAACGTTTTCTTAATGGGCGAAGAAGTTGCGCAGTACAATGGTGCATATAAAGTAAGTCAGGGTATGCTTGATGAGTTTGGCGACAAACGTATCATTGATACGCCAATTGCTGAGCTTGGTTTTACCGGAATTGGTATCGGCGCTGCAATGAATGGATTAGTTCCAATCATAGAGTTTATGACGTTTAACTTCTCTCTGGTTGCAATTGATCAAATTATAAACGGTGCTGCTAAGATGTTATCTATGAGCGGTGGCCAGTTCCCTATGCCGATCGTATTTCGCGGACCAACAGGTAACGCAGGACAGTTAGGTGCACAACACTCTCAGAATTTTGAGAACTGGTATGCAAACTGCCCGGGTTTGAAAGTTGTGATTCCTTCAACGCCTTACGAAGCTAAAGGTTTATTAAAACAAGCTATCCTTGATCCGGATCCGGTTATTTTCATGGAATCTGAGGTTATGTATGGTGATAAAGGTGAAGTTCCTGAAGATGAATATTACATTCCAATCGGAAAAGCTAAAGTAGTTAAAGAAGGTACTGATGTGACTATCGTTACTTTTGGAAAAATGCTTACACGCGTTGTTAATCCGGCAGTGGAAGAATTGACAAAAGAAGGAATAAATGTAGAAGTGATCGATTTGCGTACTGTACGTCCTATTGATTACGCTACTATCATTGAATCGGTTAAGAAAACTAACCGTTTGGTAATTGTTGAAGAGGCATGGCCATTGGCTTCTATCTCTTCAGAAATTGCTTTCAATGTACAGAGAAATGCATTTGATCATTTAGATGCTCCGGTATTGCGTATCACTTGTGCTGATGTACCTCTACCATATGCACCAACATTGATCGCTGCCAGCTTACCAAATGCAGAACGCGTTATCAAAGCGGTGAAAGAAGTAATGTACGTAGCAAAATAAGCTATCTTCATAAAAGATAATATAAATCCCGTTGGCTCAGTCCCGCGGGATTTTTTTGTTTTATATCTATTAAACATCAAATTACATGAGTAATCACTCAAAAATTATTGCTGTAGAACTAGCTGTAGCTGAAAAGCAGGTTATTGCAACTATTGAATTATTAGATGAGGGCGCAACGGTACCTTTTATTTCGCGTTACCGTAAAGAGGCAACAGGAAGTCTGGATGAAGTGCAGGTTGCTGCGGTGCGTGACAGGTTTCAGCAGTTGCGGGAATTGGATAAGCGTCGTGATGCGATATTGAAAGCACTGACCTCATTGGGGAAATTAACTCCTGAACTGGAAGAACAGCTAAATGCTGCAGTAAATATCACCGCATTGGAAGATATTTACCTTCCTTACAAGCCAAAACGTAAAACCCGTGCATCTGAAGCCAGAAGAAAAGGACTGGAGCCCCTGGCTTTACTGATTTTCGCACAGGGGAAATCAAACCCTGAAGCCGAGGCAGAAAAATATTTGAATACAGAACTTGGTGTAGCCACTTTAGAGGATGCATTGGCGGGTGCCAGGGATATCATTGCAGAAATGATTAGTGAGAATCTCGAGGTAAGGACTGATATGCGGAAGTATTATCAGCAAAAAGCGGTCATTAAATCTACTGTAGTTAAGGGAAAAGAGGAAGAGGGAATAAAATATAAGGATTATTTTGAGTGGGAAGAAGCAGTAAAGTCGGCCCCATCTCACCGGATATTGGCCATGAGACGTGGTGAAAATGAATCTATCCTGAAATTAGAGGCGGTACCGGAAGAAGAAGGTGCTATTCAGATTCTGGAAAAACATTTTATTCAGGGTACAAGCGCTGCATCGAAGCAAGTTGAATTGGCTTTACATGATAGTTATAAAAGACTATTAGGGCCGGCAATGGAAACAGAGCTACGCTTATTATCGAAACAGAAGGCTGACGAGGAAGCGATTCGCGTATTTGCTGAAAATGCCAGGCAGTTATTGCTTGCTGCGCCAATGGGCCAGAAGAATGTACTGGCAATAGATCCTGGTTTTCGTACCGGATGTAAAGTTGTTTGTCTTGACAGGCAGGGTAAATTATTAGAAAACACAGCAATTTATCCGCATACAGGTCAGGGAAATGTGAAAAATGCTGCGGATACCATTCAGAAATTATGTGTTAAACATGAAATTGAGGCCATAGCAATTGGAAATGGTACTGCCGGAAGGGAAACAGAAGTATTTGTAAGGAGCCTGAATTTAGCCAATGTACTGATTGTAATGGTGAATGAAAATGGAGCATCTATTTATTCTGCTTCTGAAGTTGCGCGTGAAGAATTTCCTACCCAGGATATCACTGTTCGTGGTGCAGTCTCCATCGGGCGCAGACTAATGGATCCTTTGGCTGAACTTGTTAAAATTGATCCTAAATCTATTGGTGTGGGGCAGTATCAGCATGATGTAGACCAGACAAAACTACAGCAGTCGCTCGATGATACGGTGATGAGTTGCGTAAATGCCGTTGGTGTTGAATTAAATACTGCATCAAAACAGGTTCTTGCCTATGTTTCTGGTCTTGGACCTCAGTTAGCGCAAAACATTGTTACTTATAGAAATGAGCATGGAGCTTTTAAAAACAGGGAGAGCTTGAAAAAAGTTCCCCGTTTGGGCGACAAGGCATACGAACAGGCGGCAGGTTTCTTAAGAATCAGGGATGCTGCGCATATTTTAGATGCGAGTGGTGTACATCCGGAGCGATATGCATTGGTGAATCAGATGGCTAAAGACCTTGGTCATTCTGTAGATGAACTATTGAAGGATGTCAAGCTGCAAAAGAATATTAAACTGCAACAGTATGTGAGTGCAAATGTCGGCCTCCCTACGCTTAACGATATCATGAATGAGCTGGCTAAGCCAGGAAGAGATCCAAGAGAGCAGTTCGAAGCTTTCAGTTTCACAGATGGTGTAAATGAAATCGCTGATCTTAAGGTGGGTATGAAGCTGAATGGTATAGTGACTAATATCACCAATTTTGGTGCTTTTGTAGATATAGGTGTACATCAGGATGGATTAGTCCATACCAGTCAGATGGCAGATAAATTTGTTGCGAACCCAAATGATATTGTTAAAGTAAGTCAGAAAGTTGAGGTGACAGTCAAGGAAATTGATGTAGCCCGTAAGAGGATTTCTTTATCAATGAAGAGTGAGCATGCTCCGGCTAAGAAGTCGGAGGGGAGGCCAGAGAGAAAGGAATTTAGAAAACCTGATCAGCAAAAACCTGATAACAATAGGCCACAGGTAGCTAAAAATAAACCTCAGCCAGCTAAAAAGGCGGAACCGGAAGGGGATTTACAGATGAAGCTTGCTGCATTGAAGAATAAATTTAAGTAATATCTTAAGAGAGGCGCCAGACGGCGCCTCTCTCGTTTTGGCAGATCATTACAATTTTTCTGTGATCACTTTAACGGGGTTTCCTCTTTCTAATAAAGAATGATTGATCCATTGCTCTTTCTGTTGTGCAATGCGATGATCTGTCTGCCAGCTCATAATTTTAGCTTCCAATCTTTCTATGCACAGCTTTTTATTCTGTAATTGGGAGCGGGTGTCCATCACCAAAACTTGTAAACCCGAAGGTTTGTGTGTTCCTCTTACTGCAGTTTCTACTTTATTTACATTTTGTCCCCCCGGTCCTGAAGCCCGCAGTGTTTCAAAAAAGATTTCTTTAGGATTCCATTGTGGCCCTTCTGTTTCCTTTGTTACAGCTACAGAAACAAACCAGTTTTTACGTTTATGGAACTTGCGGTAAGGACTCTGCGAGACCCAGAGTACTGATCCTTCCCATTCTTTAACGAAAGAAAGGTTTTCTCCCCTGGCAGATAAAGTAGCAGAAAGAAGTGTTCCATTAAGCTCTCCACTGATATTTTCCAAGACTTCTATCTGTATTTTTAATTTTTTGGCCTGTTTAAGTATCATTTCCTGTACTCTGGCCACTACTTTGCAGCATTCTGCAGGTCCGTGACCTGATGTAATCTGTATAGTTATATGTTCCATTAGTCTTTGTTCATTCTAACAATTTTTGGTAAAAATTTACCTTGTACCTCTACGAGTTCTTTTTGTGCAGACATTACTTTTTCAATGTCTTTGTAGGCCAGTGGGTTTTCTTCTACGCTTCCTCCGATCAAAGTAACACCTGCGCTGTTTAATAATTTTTTTAGCGCAGATGCTGTCATTTGCTGTTTTGCTTTCATTCGGCTCATTGCACGTCCTGCGCCATGAGCGGCAGAAAATAAGGCATTTTCTATCCCTTTCCCCTTAACCAGATAAGCTGGTGTAGTCATACTTCCTGGAATAATTCCCATCTGTCCTTCATGTGCAGGTGTTGCCCCTTTTCGATGTATGATCACATCTTTTCCATCTGCCATTGTCTCTTTCCATGCAAAATTATGGTGGTTTTCAACATTAGCCAGGGCTTGTAAGCCTAATTTGCTTAATAAAGTCTGATGTATGGTATCGTGACATGCCTTTGCATACTCACCTGCAAGGTTCATACTTAACCAATATTCCTGACCCTCTTCTGTGCTTAAATCTAACCAGGCAAGTTTTTGAACCTCTTTCGGGAGTCTGCATTTATCCACTGCTATTTTTGTGTAGTGGTTAGCTATATTTGCTCCTAAACCGCGACTCCCCGAATGAGACAGAAGAGCCATATACTTCTTTGCAGGAAGATGGAGTGCATTATTGTCAAATAATTCGATCTCTCCGAATTCTACAAAATGGTTTCCACTACCAGAAGTTCCCAATTGCCTTGCTGCTTTTCCCTGTAAACGTTTCAAAAATTCTGTTTCCTGAAATACCGGACTGTCCAGTATTTCATGATCAGGCTGGTATTCCAAGGATCCTTCCATCCCAAAATGGGTATAATCTTTCAGCGCAACTTTCATTTGATGGCTATAGCGCTTGAAGAAACTTTCACTTTCATCGATAATGGAGAGCGACATACGGCAGCCTATATCTACGCCAACCGCATAGGGGATGACGACATTGTTAGTTGCCAATACTCCACCAATTGGTAAACCATATCCTGTGTGAGCATCGGGCATCAGTGCTCCTTGAGTAACTATAGGCAAGGACATTGCCAGTTCCATTTGTTTTTTTGCTCCTGAATCGATGTCTTTTCCGCCATAAATCTTCAATAATGCTGTATCCTGAAGAAGAGAGAAGGATTGAAAATTACAGTTGATTTCTTTTTCTATAAATGTAGCTGCTATTTTCTTCAGGTGTTCATGTTGAAGAAAGGACTCCGGTTTATCTTTAATTTGTATAAGTAGGTTAAGTATATCAGATTTGGAATGGTATTTAAAGTGCCTGGAGATAATGTTAATCACCAGACTCCTTGCTTTATCATTTGTATAGCCTATTTTACTAAGCTCTTTTGTTTTTAAATTGTGCATTGTTTTAATTACTGCTTGTTGCCGGGAACATGACAGCTTTAGTCATGCTGCTACCGGTATAAATCATATGAAATTGAATTATTTCCTGTAGATGAACAGAGAAATTCAAACGGCCCTTTTAAAGGATTGCCCAAAAGATCTTCTGATTACCTGACTATAAAGCAGACGAATTTTAGCCGATCATTATTTGATCAGTATTTATTCCATGAAATGTTTATGATAGGAATATGCGTCAGCCTTAATTAGGCAATGAGCGATAGGGGCGATATGTAGAACTGTTCAGTCATGATTCCTATATTTTTAAAAAGTTGTGTAATAAGGAATTGATACAAAGGTAAGTAAACTAATCAGGTTATTCCAAATTTATTTTAATGTATTTATTAAGTATATATAGTGTATGTTGAATTTATTGGTTGATGGAAAATTTGTGGGAGTTGGTTTCTTGCTTTTAGGTGTGACTATTCTTGAATCCTGATTGCCCCCCCCCCCAGTATAAGACACAATATGA
>Ga0247813_10001130_pt1 | contig 21195 bp, 27 predicted proteins | sample UWRJL169409C1_FD_180719 | JGI IMG/M metagenome (GOLD analysis project Ga0247813, IMG submission 180719) | Plant litter microbial communities from Arlington Agricultural Research Station in Wisconsin, United States - UWRJ-L169-409C-1 | ecosystem: Environmental > Terrestrial > Plant litter >...
TCTGCCATCGACGCCAAGCTCGTTCCTCACCTGCCGACAAACGTGATCGATTTCGGACAGGCAAGGCGCACAATGACCGAGTTTCTGAATGCAGTGGCGGCCACCATCCCGCGCTAGTGTCTGCAACCCACGACGCGCGCGCTCATGTATCGTAAATCCCGGCGCTTTCGAGCTCCACGGGGCGGTAGCTCAGCTGGTTAGAGCAGCGGACTCATAATCCGTCGGTCACGGGTTCAAGTCCCGTCCGCCCTACTGGAACGACGGTCTGACCGGGGTTTCTTGTCCAAGAGAAAGGACGAGACTCGATGAGGTCACCGTTTATTCACCGTTTATTCGAAAGAATCAGCCGCGCTGGGACCCTTACAAGAGGGCTCCTCGGCGCGATTAGACCAATCTGGGATGGCCTCGGACACCTTCGTGTCATGGATACTGAACGCCTCACCGGGCTCGGTCTCGAGCCGATTCTGACAACGCGCGAGCTCGCCGACTATCTCGGCGTGAACGTACAGGCCATCTACGACCTTCGTAACGACGGTCGGGGCCCGTCCGGCGTCCGGGTCGGGCGGGAACTCCGCTACCGGGTCTCGGACGTCCGACGCTGGCTGGACAGCCTTCACGAGCCCGAGCCCAGCCTGGCCCGGTCCGGAGTCGACCTCTGATGGCCGGCCGACCACGGCTACCGGTCAGCACGTTCGGATCGATCACGACGGTGAAGGTCGGCCCTGATCGATACCGGGCGACCGCACGATTCCGCGACTGGGACGGTCAGACCCGTAAGGTCACCAGCATGGGCTCAAGCCGCAGCGCGGCAGAGGCCGCATTGAAGATCGAATTGGCCGCGCGTACACGCGTCAGCGACGGAAGCGATTCGCTCACTGCGGACTCGCCGTTCGAGATGCTTCGGCGGCCTGGGTCGCGGATCTCGTGCTCGACGTCGATCGGGCGGACAGCACGAAGGAGATCGATGCAGAAGCTCTTCACCGCCGCACTCGGCGATCGCACGGTCGATCTCCCGGCCCTGCCGGCAGGGGTCTTCGGATCTGCCACGCGTACCGATGACACGCTCTTCGTCCACCTCGTCAACACCACCGACCGCGCCATTGCCATGCCCATCGAGGTCGTCGGTAGTCGCGGGGCTGTCATCGCGCGATTCGTGGCGGAGGATCGCGACTATCGGCACGCCCTGCGCTTCACTGATACGGCTGCCGCAGGTGAGCTCGGCGAACGCCCGGTGCCGGCCGGGAGCGACATTGTGCTCGCTGCTCGGGCGGTGGTGGTGCTCACCGCTCGGCTTGAGGGGTAGTCACACCTTTACAAGGAGGCGACAGACTTTTGGTCAACGGTCCGCGATACGTGCTTTGGCCTCGGCCAACTGGTGCTGATTTTCGAGATTGATCCGGGCGTCGCTGACGGCGGACGCGGCGAGCAGCACGGCGATCTCACCCACGTCGTCGGCGGTGGCCCAGCTCGGGTCGCCGTTCGGGCGGGTGCGGTTGATGATCGGGCCGAGCACGAGGTCGTTGACCCGGCGCTGGCCGCGGAGTTCGGCCGAGACGACGTCGCGCATCATGAGTTGGGCGGCACCCTGCATACTCACGATTCCCGCGCCCGGGTAGGGGGACTGCGATGAAAAGCCGGCGATCGCGGTGTAGCTGCCGTCTTCCTCGAGGCGGGGGAGGAACGAGCGGAGCAGCGCAAAGTGGGTGGTCGCGGGTTCGACGAAGAACCTCTGCCAGTCGTCGGCGGTGGTCTGCCAGACGGTGGCCCCCGACCACCATCCGCCGACCGAAGTTACGACGTGGTCGACTTGGCCAAGCGAGTCGGCGAACGCGTCGGCCTCGTCGAAGGTTCCGTAGCTGGCAGTGACACCCACGAGGCGATCCGCGTCGGCGCCGAGGTGGCCGCGCAGATCGTTCAACCGTGATTCGGTGCGGCTCGGCACGATGACGCGGGCGCCGGCGCGGAGGAACTGGCGCACGATGCCTTCGCCGACGTTGCCGGTACCGCCGGGTACGACGACGGTTTTGTCGGTGAGCAATTGCGAGTAAGTCATGGTGATCTCCTTGAAGTGTTGAGCGTGCCGGGCCCACCGCCGCGGGCCCGGCACGGGTCATTCGCTACGCGACGGTGGGGTAGTCGGTGTAGCCGGCGGCGTCGCCGCCGTAGAAGCTGGCGCGGTCGGGGGTGTTGAAGCCAGCACCGCTCGCGAGTCGTGCCGGCAGGTCGGGGTTGGCGAGGAACAGCGCGCCGAACGAGACGATGTCGGTCGTTCCGTCTTCGATGAGCGCGATCGCGTCCGGTCCCGTCGGCTCCATGCCGGTGAACGGGTTGAGTACGAGGGTCTTCGGCCATGCCGCGCGCAGGGTTGCGGTCAGTTCGCGCAGGTTCTCGCCTTCCATGATGTGCAGGTACACGAGGTCGAGCGCCGCGAGCTTCGCGACGAGGGCACCGTAGGTCGCCTCGAGGTCGGGGTGGTCCTGGATGTCGTTGAAACGTCCGCCGGGGGAGAGGCGGATGCCGACCTTGTCTGCGCCGATCGCGTCGGAGACGGCGGTCGCCACCTCGACGGCGAACCGGATGCGGCCTTCGACGTCGCCGCCCCAGCCGTCGGTGCGGGTGTTCGCGTTCTCGGAGAGGAACTGGTGCACGAGGTAGCCGTTGGCGCCGTGGATCTCGACTCCGTCGAAGCCGGCAGCGATCGCGTTGCTCGCGGCATCGGCGAAGTCGGTGATCGCCTGGGCGATGTCGTCTTCGGTCATCTCGCGGGGCTCGACCATGGGCTGCAGGCCCTCGTAGGTGAAGACCTGGCCCTGGGGCGCGATGGCGGACGGCGCCACGGGGTGGAGGGCGTCGGCGAGAAGGCTGGGGTGACCGATGCGGCCGGTGTGCATGAGCTGGGCGAAGATCTTGCCGCCGCGCAGGTGCACGGCGTCGGTGACCTGCTTCCACGACTCGACCTGTTCGGGCGTGTGCAGGCCGGGGGTGTTGGTGTAACCCTGCCCGACGGCGGCGGGCTGGATGCCCTCGCTGACGATGAGACCGGCACCAGCGCGCTGAGCGTAGTACTTGGCCATCAGGGGGGTCGCGAGTGCGCCCTCTGTCGTCGCGCGGCTGCGAGTCATCGGCGCCATGGCGATGCGGTTCTTGAGGGGCAGGCCGCCCAGGTCGAAGGTGTCGAAAGCTGTTGCCATTGTGGTGATGTTCCTTAGGGTGTCGGGCCGCTGCGAGCAGAAGCCGTCCAGCGATGTTCCGCTGGATACTTGTTCAAACAGGTAAATCATCGCACTATTCCCGCAGATCGCCCATTAACGCTGATTCGACGGTATTTGCAGCAATCGAATACTCGATTTGCGTTAGGTGTCCGAACAAGGTCTAGAGTGCTTGGTGTGGACAACGAAACGACGAATGTGGATGAGCTCGAACCCATCGAGACGCTCGTCGTACCCGAGTCCGCGTCGAGAGGCCCGATAAGTCACGCCATGTTCCGGGTGCAGAGACTGCACAAGATGAACGCCGCACAGCTGCTGCGTCAAGTCGGATTGCACCCCTCCCAGGAGCTCGCCATGATGCAGCTCTGGGATCGCGGCCCGCAGCGACAGGCAGATCTCGTCAAACTCCTCGGCTCCGACGCCGCAACGATGACCCGCACCATCCAGCGCCTCGAGGTTGCGGGATTCGTGCGCCGCCGTCCGTGCGAAACCGACAGGCGCGTCACGATTGTCGAACCGACCGCGGCGAGCCTCGCCCTCCGCGATCGGGTCGAGGCCGTGTGGGCCCAACTCGAGGCCCGCACCACCCGCGACCTGTCACCCGAGCAGAAGGCCAACTATCTCGAGGCGCTTGCCATCATCGAGGGCAGTCTGTCGTCGACGCCCGCTCCGAACGAAGGATGACACCAATGTCGGCATTCACCGCGACCGAGCTCGCCTATCTCGCCGGCCAGCGCCTCGGCCGCATCGCCACGGCCCAGCCCGACGGCACGCTGCAGGTCAGCCCGGTCGGGTTCCGCTACAACGACACGCTCGACACAATCGACATTTCGGGCTACAACATGGCCGACAGCAAGAAGTTCCGCAACATCGCCGACAACGGCCGCGTCGCGTTCGTCATCGACGACCTCGCGTCTGTGCAGCCGTGGCGGCCCCGCTGCCTCGAGATCCGGGGCACCGCCGAGGCTCTGACGGACGGCCCGCACGGTCCCGTCATCCGAATCCATCCGGGGCGCGTCATCAGTTTCGGCATCGACGAGACCGACACCCCGGCCCACAGCCTAAGAGTCAACGCGCGCGACGTGCGCTGACACCGACCCCGGCTCGACCCTGAGCCGCTGACGAACAGTTCCATCGGAAAGAGAGATTCACTATGTCATCAGCACCATCCGGACGCCTCTCCGGCAAGCGCGTACTCATCACCGGCACCGGGGGAGGACAGGGCGAAGCAGCCCAGCGACTGTTCGCCCGCGAAGGCGCTACGGTCATCGGCTGCGACCTGGGACCGGGAGCCGCCGAGAAGACCGCCGAGGCACTCCGCGCCGAGGGCCTCGACGTCACGGGCTTCACCGTCAACCTGACCGACCCCGACGAGGCATCGAAGTGGGTGCTCGACGCCGTCGAGACCATGGGCGGACTCGATGTTCTCTACAACAACGCGGCCGGTGCCGGCTTCGCTCCCTTCAGCCAGATGGACTTTTCCCTCTGGCGCCACGTCATGAACGTCGAACTCGACATCGTCTTCCACACCACAAAAGCCGCGTGGCCGCACCTGCTCGACGGCGGCGGATCGCTCATCAACGTCGGCTCCTACTCGGGTCTGCGCGGCATCGAGCCGCTCGCCCAGGTCGCCCACTCCGCCGCGAAGGGCGGCGTCATCGCGATGACCCGCTCGCTCGCCGCCGAAGGCGCCTCGCACGGACTGCGCGCGAACTCGATCTCGCCCGGCTTCATCAGCACCCCCGCCACCGACCGCGCCGTCGACGCAAAGGGCAAGGCCTGGCAGATCGGCAACGCCCTCATCCAGCGCGCCGGCCAGCCCGACGACATCGCCTACATGGCCCTCTACCTCGCCTCCGACGAGTCGAGCTGGGTCACCGGCCAGAACTACAGCGTCGACGGCGGCGCGACCGCCGGCTGGCGCGACGACGCAGAGACCGCCCGCCTGGCAGCGAAGTCCGCCAAGTAATGAGCACCGTGCTCGTCTTCGGCGGCACCGGACGCACCGGCCGCCTGATCGCCGCTCTCGCCGCCGAAGACGGGCACACGGTCACCGTCGCCTCGCGACACCCCTCGACCGAAACCGATACCCGCGGCATCCGTTCTATATATGCGGATGTCACGGACGCGGCGAGTGTGCGCGCAGCGCTCGACGGTCAGGATGTCGTCGTGCTCGCGGTCAGCACTCCGGCGCGTAAGCCCGGCGCACTGTACTCCGGCGCCGCGCGAGCCCTTGTCGACGTGGCCGCGCCGGGCACCCGCACCATCGTCATCTCGTCGGGCGGCGTCTACCGAGACGACCCCGCGCTGCCGTTCTGGTACCGCAGAATGCTGATCCCGCTCGTGATGAACGACCTCTACGTCGACATGGCCGCCATGGAGGCGCAGGTGCGCGCCAGCGAACTCGACTGGACCATCGTGCGCGCCTCCTATCTGCGCGACGAGGCGGCGACCGGCGCCTACCGCGTCGTCGACGGCGCGACGCCCGCGAAGGGGTGGAAACTGCCGCGCGCCGACCTCGCCCGCTTCACCGCCGACCAGATCCTCGGCGACGAATGGGTGCGTAAGACACCCACACTCGCCCTCTAGCGCTCCAATCACCGAAGGAACCACGTGGAACACGAAGGCAAGCCGCTCGCGGCAGACGAGACCGACGCCCACCATCACCGGCCCCCGGGCATCGCCTCCATCCACGTGCGCGCGCTGCTCACCTGGTTGGTGATCTTCCCGCTCGTCGCGATCGGAATGTCTGTCATGGGCCTGTTCGCCCAGAACTGGCACCCCGTACTTCGTGCGCTGGTGCTCACGCTCGTTGTCGTGCCGACCGCGGTGTACCTCGGCGTCCCGCGCCTGCTGATGGCCTACAACCGCATCGCCCGCGCCCGATACGAGCGGCGCATCCGGCGCTCACAGAAGTCCTCGGCCCGCCGCGCCTCCGCCGCGTAGAGCCGTCCCCCGCCCACGGCTCTCGAATCCGTCGACCGCCCGCCCCGTAAGAACAGAAAGAAGCACAATCATGTCCGAATCACTCTCCGGCAAAGTCGCCATCGTCACAGGCGGAGGCGGCGGCATCGGCCGCGAGACCGCCCGGGTGCTCGTCGAGAAGGGCGCCCGCGTCGTCGTCGCCGACATGTCGGAAGACGCCGGACACCAGACACTCGAGCTGCTCGATGCCGGCGACGACGCGATCTTCGTGCGTGCCAATGTCGCCGACCTCGACTCGATGACCTCGCTGGTGCAGACCACGGTCGACCGCTTCGGCCGCCTCGACATCGCACACAACAACGCAGGAATCGAGCTCAGCGGACCCGATCTCGCCGACGTCACTGTCGAGCAGTTCAATCGCATCATCTCGGTGAACCTCACCGGCGTGTTCATCAGCATGAAGGTGGAGATCCCGCAGATGCTCGCTCAGGGCGGCGGCTCGATCATCAACACCGCGTCCTCCCTCGGCCAGGTCGCGATCGCGCACCAGTCGGCCTACGTGGCTTCGAAGCACGGCGTCATCGGGCTCACGCGTGCAGCGGCTGTCGAGTACTCCGAGCGCGGGGTGCGCGTCAACGCGGTGCTTCCCGGTGTCATCCAGACCCCGATGGTCGACTCGCTCGAAGAGACCCACCCCGGATTCAAGGCCGCGCTGCTGGAGAAGCACCCGATCGGACGACTGGGCACCCCGAACGACATCGCCAAGGCCGTGGCCTGGCTGGGTTCGGACGAGTCCAGCTTCGCCACCGGTTCGCTGTTCAACATCGACGGCGGCTACCTGGCCATCTAGGTCTACCGACTCGCGCGGGCGGGGTAAATGAAGCCCACTGCCTCGCCCGCGCGTCCCCTTCTAGTCTGTAGTCGCCCTACTCTGCGGTCGCCGCGGACAGCTCGCGGGGATCCGAGTGCGGCGCGGTCTCATCGGCACCGGCCCACACGCGCAGCGCGCTCATCGCCGGCGCGAGTCCCTCGCCGTGCGTGGTCAAGCGGTAGTGCATGGCAGCTCCCGCGCCTGTCGTCTCTTTGCAGACGATGCCGCAGTCCTGCAGTTCGGCCAGCCTCTCGGTCAGCACGCGGTTCGACAGGTCGGGAAGGGCATCCCCGAGCTCGCCGAAGCGCGCCGGACGCTGGAGCAGGAGGTCGACGATCAGCCCGGTCCAGCGCTTGCCGAGCAGCCGGAAGACCTCTTCGGTGTACTCGCAGGTGTGGAGCGGCAGGGAGTCGTTCATGCGTCGAGTGTACCCGGGTTTGACGTATCTGGTTACTTAATGTAACAGTGGATGTAGTTACGAAAAGTAACCCAACAAGTCGAAAAGGGAACACACATGACCTCCACGCACTACCCCGCAGCCCGGCTCGAGCGCGAGCGCACCGCCATCGTGCTCGTCGACCACCAGGTCGGCCTTCTCCTCGGTGTCCACGACCAGGACCAGGAGCAGCTGCGCCGCAACGTCGTCGCCCTCGCGAGAGTCGCCAAGGCGTACGACCTCCCGGTGATCCTCACCACAAGCGCCGAGCAGGGCCCGAACGGTGCTCTGCTGACGGAACTCACGCACGAGCTGCCGGGAGTAGACGTCATCCGCCGCCCCGGCGAGATCGACGCGTTCGACAACGAGGAGTTCGCCGCGGCCGTCAAGGCAACAGGGCGCGACCAGCTGGTGATCGCGGGAATCAGCACCGACGTGTGCGTGGCCTTCGCCGCGCTCTCGGGAATCGACCTCGGGTACCAGGTCCACGCCATCCTCGACGCCTCCGGAACCTGGAACAACCTCGCGTCTCAGGCGGCGGCCTCGCGGATGCAGGCGGCCGGTATCACGCTGAACAGCACGGTCGGCGTCTCGGCCGAGATCCAGCGCGACTGGCGCAAGCCCGGCGGCGGTGACCTCGCCGCACTGTACGCATCGCACGCGATCCCGTTCTACGGATCGCTCGTCACCTACGTGCAGCAGTAGGCCGCCCGCGGGGCGGTGGGCGCGGCGCACGCCGCGCCCACCGCCCCGGCGCCCCCCGACTTCCACAACTGAGGAGACACTGAGATGACCGAAGCCCCTGCCCCCGCCCAACCAGCGCCGATCGGCGCCGACGACGTTTCTCGCGAGCTGAGCGTCGTCGACCCCGACGCTCCCGATCTCCGCCACATCGGCGTGGTCGGCGACAACTACACCGTGCTCCTCGACGGTGCGCAGACCGACGGGCGCTACGCGCTCATCGACATGCTCGTCGCACCCGGTGGCGGGCCAGCGCCGCACCGCCACGACTTCGAAGAGATGTTCCACATTCTCGACGGCGAGGTGACCTTCACCTTCCGCGGGGAGACCCGCGTCGTGACCGCTGGTCACACGGTTAATGTGCCAGCGCGCGCCCCGCATCGTTTCCAGAATGCCTCTGGCGCATCCGCCCGCATGCTCTGCATGGTCACCCCACCCGGGCTCGATGAGTACTTCGCGTCGTGGGGTGAGGCGCTTCCAACGCGCACCGCCCTCCCCGAGCTGCACGACATGGATGAGATCCGTCGCCGCATCGCCGCGAGCGGAGACCTCTCCGCCCACCACCGCATCGAATACGTCACCCACTAGAAAGAAAACGCACATGCAGATCGGAATGTTCAGTATCGGGGACCGGGCCACCGACCCCACGACCGGCATCACCCCGACCGATTCGGAGCGCCTGCTCGGAATGGTCGAGTTGGCTGTCGCCAGCGAAGAAGCCGGGCTCGACATATTCGCCGTCGGCGAGCACCACAACCCGCCATTCGTCACGTCGGCGCAGACAACGTTGCTCGCGCACATGGCTGCCAAAACGTCGAAGCTGCTGCTCTCGACGGCCACGACGCTCGTCACCACCAACGACCCGGTGACGCTCGCAGAACAGCACGCGGTACTTCAGCATCTGTCGGCCGGTCGCTCCGACCTCATGCTCGGTCGGGGCAATACGGGGCCGGTCTACTCGTGGTTCGGCAAGGATGTGCGCGACGACGTCGCGCTCAGCATCGAGAACTACGCACTCATGCGTCGCCTTTGGGCGGAGGAGTCGGTTGACTGGTCGGGAAAGTTCCGCACACCGCTGACCGCTTTCACCTCGGTGCCGCGCCCCCTCGACGGCATTGCACCCTTCGTCTGGCACGGATCCGTTCGCAGCCCCGAGATCGCCGAGCAGGCGGCCTACTACGGCGACGGGTATTTCTCGAACCACCTGTTCGCGCCGCCACGCCACACCGAGCGGATGGTCGGCCTCTACCGCGAGCGCTTCGAACACTACGGCCACGGCGCAGCGGCCGATGCGATCGTCGGTCTCGGCGCGCAGGTCTTCGTCGGTCGCACGTCGCAGGAGGCGGTCGAGCGCTACCGGCCCTACTTCGACAACAGCCCGATGTCCGGCGGTATGTCGCTCGAGGAGTACATGCGGGCCACACCCATGGTCGCCGGCAGCCCGCAGCAGGTGATCGACAAGGTCCTCGGGTTCCGCGAGTATGCGGGCGACATCCAGCGCATCCTTTTCATGGTCGAGATCGGCGGCGTGCCGTCGTCGCTCGCCCGCGAGCAGATCGAGCTACTGGGCGCCGAGGTCGTGCCCGTTCTGCGACGCGAGATGGCGACGGCGTCGTCTCCGGCGCTCACTCACGCTGCGCGTCGCGCCGACGCGCTCGCGGTGCGCTGACCGGCGGACGAACGACGAAGGCCCCCACCGATCGGTAGGGGCCTTCGCTTTCTGTGCAGAGGCGCTACTTCTTGAGCGCGACGAACCAGGCAGCGGCGCCGACGATATGCATCGCGGCGAGGCTCACGGCGGTGGTGGTGTCCTCGGTGACGAGGAACGGCTCAACGACGGAGACGACAGCGACGATGGTGCCCGCCCAGCGCGCGAACGTGCGGAACGCGGGTGCCCGCTTGGCGATGAGCCAGGTGATGATGCCGGCGAGGAGCAGCGGCACGAGGGTGGCGATGATCACGACGACGAACGGAATCTCCATCTCCTGCGGCGACGTGACGATCATCGACGCCCCGGCAGCGCTTCCGATCAGGAACACGACGACGTTGACGACGGCGGCGATCACCGCGACGACGAGGAGTCGACGCCGGCTGAACGGTGAAGAACGGGTGGAGGTGGATGTTGCTGTGGTTGTCATTGCGAGCTTTCTCTAGTGGTGGTTTGGTGTTACATCGATAGGCGCGAGTGGGCGCCGATGTGGTGCCAACTGCGGTTGTGATAGACGAGCGGGGCGGCGTCGGCATCTGAAATAGCGGCCTCCAATGCGTGCACAGCGACGATCGTCGAACCGCCGGCCGTCATTCGGTTGATCACCCGTCCGCGAATCCACACGGGGGAGCCGGGCAGGTACGGCTCGCCCGTCGGAAGGCGATCCCAGATGGAGGGTTCGGCGAACCGGTCGACCCCGCTAGTTGCAAAGAGCCGCGCGATGTCGAGCTGGTCGGCGCCGAGCAGGTGGACGACGAGGGTGTCCGTCTTCGCGATAGTCGGGGCACTCGAGGAGGTTCCCGAGATCGAGAAGACCAGGATGGCCGGGTCGGCGCTGACCGAGAAGACGGATGTCGCGGTGAGCCCGACCGGACCGTCGCCGGCGTCGGCGGTAATGACGGCTACACCGGCGGGGTGGTTGCGGAACGCGAGCTTGAACGCTTCCGCACCGAGCCCGTCTGTCACGTCGCCGAAGTCGCTCACTTCCATCCGCTGGCTCTGGCGACCGCGTGCAGGTTGGTCATGAGGTGCGTGTTGTAGTCGAGTCCGAGCTGATTGGGGAGCGCGAACAGCACATAGTCGGCCTCGGTCAGGGCTTCGTCCTGTGCCAGCTGGTCGAGGATCTCGTCGGGGTTGCCGATGTAGTCGGGGCCGGTGCGCGCCGCCTTGCCCTGCATCACGCCGACGCCATCGCGTCCGTCGCCGCGGTCGCCGAAGAACCGCTGGTCGTCGGCGGTGGTGATCGGGAACACGCTGCGGAGCACCGCCACGTTTCCGCCGGTTATCGTGCCGCTCGTGGCGTATGCCTCGCGGTAGGTGCGGAACTGGTCGGCCTGCTGCACGTGGAACGGTCGCCCGTCGTCTGCGAGCATGATCGACGAGCTGAGGATGTTCATGCCCTGCTCGCCGGCCCACTGGCTGCTGCTCGGGCTTGCGGAGCCCCACCAGATGCGGTCGGGCAGGCCGGGGGAGCGCGGTTCGATTCGCATGTCCGCGGGAGCCGTCAGCGAACGCGAGTGCGCGATCGGCTCTCCTGCGATGGCGCGGCGGAACCGGTCGGTGCGCTCGCGCGCATCCGACGTGGAATCCTCGTCCGGCCGTAGATTCGACCCGAACAGGGCGAGTGCGTCGACCGCGGCGGGGGGAGTGCCGCGTCCTATGCCGAGCTGAAGCCTACCGCCGCTGAACAGGTCGGCAATGCCGGCCTCCTCGGCCAGGTGGGCGGGGTTCTCGTACCGCATGTCGATGACGCCGGTGCCGAGCTCGATCGTGGTGGTCTTCGCGCCGATCGTGGCGAGTGTCGGCATCGGGGTGGCGAGTGATTTACCGAAGTGGTGAACGCGCAGCCATGCCCCGTCGAATCCGATCTCCTCGGCGGCCACCGCGAGGTCGACGGTGTTGCGGAGCGTCTCCTGCGCCGTGCGCACGAGCGAACCGGGTACGTCGCGATAGTGCCCGAAGCTCAGGAACCCGATTTTCTTCATCGGTTCGCCAGGAAGTTCTCGACGGTGACCGGGGTGATGTCCGGGTAGTCGGCGTTGCGGATGTCGGTGAGCTTGCCCTTGCCGCTCATCATCGCCCACTGATACTGCAGCCCGACGTATTCGTACGGGTTGGTCGCGACGGCGCGGCGACGGTCGATCTCGGCCTTAAGGTCGTCGACAGTGCCGAGCACACGGATTTCCAGCTCGCGCCCCGTGGTCTTCGCGATGGCCGCGTGCAGCTGCTTCATCGTGACGACGTCACCTGCGAACGAGACGATCTTGTCGGCGGTGGAATCGTCGAGGGCGGCGGCGGCAGCGTAGGCCGCGGCATCCGGAATCGACGTGAAGTCCATTTCCTGCTCGCCGTCTCCCCAGTACGAGAACGTGCCGGCCTCCATGTCGACAATGCCCATGAACGGCGCGAGCATGACCTCCATAAATCCACCCACCAGCACCGAAGTCGGGCGCACCGTGCTCTGGCCGAACGCCACGTCGGCCGTCTTACGCATGTCGAGGAAGAGATTGTCGCCGAAGTCGAGCTTGTGCAGGTCGGCACTGAAGTCGGACGGAATCATCCGGGGCACCCCGGCAGCCCCGGCGGCGCGGATCAGATTCTTCTGTCCCTCGATGATGACGTCGGGCCCGCCCTGCAGGGCGGAGACGACGACGTCGACGCCCTTGAGGTTTTCCGTCAGGGAGGCGAGATCGTCATTGACGTCGCCGACAACGAGCGTGATCGCACCCGATTCGGCGAGCTCGCGAAGTTTGTCTCCACCATCCGCCTTCGACCCACGCACGAGTGCGCGTACATTCGCGCCCCGCGCGACGAGTTCGGCGACGATCTCGCTGCCGAGGTTTCCCGTTGCACCTGCTACCAGAACGGTCTTTGTCATGATTCTCCTTGAGATTCGCGAAACGCGATCGGGGCCAGTGTCAAAGTAATGGCACGGCGCTACTATACCTAAGTGCCACTACCCGATCAGTATTCCCCGTCACACCGTCCGCCGACGCTTCTCGCACTGCCCTCGTACCTCGCCGGCAGTGTCGCCAGGCTCGGAAACAGCTCGCTCGTAGCCGTGCTCAAAGGGCACGACCTGCGTCTGCCGCAGTTCGCCGTGCTCGTCGCGCTGTCTGATTTCGGCGCGCTCGCCCCGCACGAACTCGCGACTCGGCTACAGGCCGATCGCAGCCACATCAGCGCGTACGTGGAATCTCTCGTCAAGAGAGGCTGGGTGGAGAGAATGCAGGATGACACGGACCGCCGCCGTGTCACCGTCGAGTTGACCCCCGAAGGCAGACAGCGGGTGGGCGAGCTCGCCGCCGCTGCGGAAGCGTCGGAGCATTCCCTGCTTGGGGCGCTGTCGCTCGAGGAGTGCGACGCCCTGCGGGCGCTGCTGATGAAGGTCATTGTCGCCAACGAAACATCTGACTAGGTTCGACCGCTATGGGGCAGGAACGCGCGCGGGCGGCCGGTAAAGGCACCCGGCGGCGGCGGCCACCGGGCCGATGCGTAGTTGTCGGGGGAGGTCCGGCCGGCGTCATGACCTCTCTGCTGCTCGCCCGGGCCGGGCTCGAGGTCGTACTCCTCGAGAAGCACGATGACTTCATCCGTGACTTCAGGGGCGATACCGTGCATGCGTCGACAATCCGCCTGCTCGACGAGCTGGGGCTCGGCGAAGCCTTTCGTGCGCTGCCGCAGACCCGTCTCGACGACCTGACCATTCCGACGGACGGTGCGGGCGGCCACGTAGTGCTCGGCGAGTTCGGCCGCCTCCGACCCCCGTACAACTACGTGTCGATGGTGCCCCAGTGGGACCTGCTCAACCTGTTGGTCGAATCAGCGCAGGCGGAGCCGACCTTCACCCTTCTACGTCGGACGACCGCCACCGGCCTTCTCGTCGACGGAGACGGAATGGCGGTGGGAGTGCACGCGGAAGACGAAACCGGATCGTCGATCGAGATCGGGGCCGACCTCGTGATCGCCTGTGACGGCCGCCGCTCGGTGGTGCGCGAGTCGAGCGGCCTCCCCGAACGCGACTACCCGGTGGGCTTCGACACCTGGTGGTTCCGCCTCCCGCTCCCGCCCGAGGCCGCCGTGGAAACATCGTTGACACCACGTTTCCACGAGCGCGATGTGTTGCTCAGCTTCCCCAGGCGAAACTACGAGCAGGTCGCCTTTTTCGCCCGCAAAGGTAGCGACGCAGGTATCAGGTTCGACGGGCTGACCCGTTTCCGCGAGCGCATCGTCTCGTTGGAGCCTCGGTTCGCCAATCGCATCACGGCGTTGACCTCGCTGGAAGACGTGCACCTGCTCGACGTGCGCATGATGCGGCTGAGGCGCTGGTGGCGACCCGGTTTGCTTATCATCGGCGACGCGGCCCACGCGATGTCGCCGGTCGGCGGGGTCGGTGTCAACCTTGCGATCCAGGATGCGGTCGCCGCTGCGACGCGGCTGGCGCGGCCGCTTCTCTCCGGACGGCGAAACCTCGACCGTTCGCTCGCCGCCGTCCAGCGCCGACGGCAACTTCCGACAATCGCCGTGCAGGCGGGGCAGCGCTTCTTGCATCGACGGGTCTTCGACGCCGCGATGGGCGGTCGCCTCGCGAACGGAGCGCCACGGATCGCCGTGATACTGGCCCGCCACGTCCCTGTGGCGCGATACCTCTACGCGCGGGCGGTGGCTTTTGGACCCGCGCCGGAACACGCACCGGCATTCGCCCGGCGCGCGAAACGTCGCCGCCGACGCAGAGACCAATCCGTGAGCCGAGATGTACGGCTGGGGTGAGAACGGGGAATCCACTGCAAGGCCGTCACCTCGTTCCGCGACGATGTTCTGATCGCGACAAAGTTCGGGTTCACCCGCGACTATGGGTTCGACAGCCGCCCCGACCACATCCGGGACGTCGTGCGCAACAGCCTGCGCTTTATCGGCACCGACACATCGACGTGCTCTATCAGCACCGGGTCGACCCGGCCGTGCCGATCGAAGGCGTCGCGGGGGTGGTGAAGGATCTCACCACGCCGCAGACGTGAAGTGCTCCGGCGTCAGCGAGGCCGGAACGGACACCATCAGGCGCGCGTACGCCGTGCGTCCCCTCTCCGTTCTTCAGGCCGAGTATTCGCTATTCGAGTTCGGCATCGGTCTGGTGCCGCACTCGTCGCTCGGGCGGGGATTCCTGACGGGAGCGGCAGAGTCGGCCGGCCAGTACGACAAGAACGACATGCGCAATACCGGCCCGCGCCGGCAGCCCGGCAACTTCGAGAATAAGCTCGCTGCCACCGAGCAGCCGCAGCAGCTGGCGGCATCGATGAAATGCGACCATCAGCAAGCTCGCCCTCGTCTGATTCCTCGCCCGGGGAAAACACATCGTGCCCATCCCCGGAAGCCGCGACCCTCGCCGTGTGCAGGAGAATGTTGAGGCCCCTGAGCTGCGGTTCAGGCCGACCGTTGAATTGGAGGGGAACCGCGATCGTGGCCGCGAGCAGGTCGAGTTCTTCGGCTGCGGTGAAATTTAGCTGATTGACGATGCGCGAGATCCGAGACTCGATGCGCGCACGTTTATTCGGCGTTTATTCGCTCGAGATTGGTCTAGACGAGTCGAGGCCCGTCGATGAAAATGGGACTAAGCGCAGCAAGAAGTTCCCGGTTAGACCAAGATGACTCTAGGCATAGCGAACTCAATCGAGAAGTCGTGGACCGCGTGTACCGAATCCGTCGGTCACGGGTTCAAGTCCCGTCCGCCCTACATTGTCTGCACGCGGGCGTACTCTGCTTTTTATGAACGCCCCCCGCTCTCTTCCGAACATCGGAGCACCGGCTACTCGCGCGCTTGCCGAGGCGGGGATATCGAACCTGGAAGACGTGGAGCGAGTCGGTCTTGACCAGCTCGCGACTCTGCACGGAGTTGGGCCAAAGGCCATCCGTCTGCTGAAAGCCGAGCTTGAGAAGTAGGCGACGCTCACTCGTCGTCTAGGTTTCTTCGGCGCTCCAGCGTGCGAGCTCGTCGATAGCCGTCCGCAGCGCGAGTCCGCGCTCGGTCAGCGCGTAGGCCCGAGTGTTGTGACGGAGGGGCAAGCGGCGCAGCACGCCGGCCGCTTCGAGTTCGCGCAAGCGTGTCGCGAGCATGTTTGTGCCCATTCCGAGGTCGCGTTGCAGATCGCCGTACCGTTGCGGTCCGTCGAGCAACCGCTCGACGATCAGGAGCGCCCACCGTGCGCCGACAATGTCGAGGGCCGCGGCCAGGTCGCTCACGTGGTCGGTTCGGCGTCTGCCTTCATCCAAAACGGCGAGTAGTGATAGCCATCGGGGTCATCAAACTGGCGCTGGTACATAAACGGGTAGTCGTCGGTGTCACCGATCCGACCGCCGGCAGCATCGGCGCGCTCGACGAGTTCGTCGACCGCTTCGCGGCTGCCGAGGTCGAACGAAACAGTGACCTTCGAGGGGGTGTCCGGACCACCGATCAACTCTTCGGTGGCGCCGACACTTTCGTACATCTCGCGGCTGCCGAGCATGATGTACTGCTCGGACGCAATCGCGAAACACGACACGTTGTGGTCGGACATCTCGGCGTTGAGAGTCCAGCCGAGGGCGGTGTAGAAGGCGGTCGCGCGCTCGACGCTCTCGACCGGGCAAGTGATGAATAGGCTCATGGGTAGACACTTCCAAAATGAAAGTGGGTTGTCAAGACCTGCGCAACACCGATGTACGGTCGCCTTCCACGGCCGAGCGCGGGGTCACGAACTCGACGACTTCGACCATTCGAGCAGAATCAGAGAAGCCACCGACCAACCGATGTTCTTACACTTGGCGCATGACACCAGACACCTTTAGCCCAGAAGAGAAGAAGGCGATGCGGGAACGCGCCAAGGAACTCAAGGCGGCGGAGGGAAGAGAAGCCGATGCTGCAGCGTTGGTCGAGGCGATAGCGAAGCTGCCCGACGACGAGCGTGAACTCGCCGAGCGCATGCGCGACATGGTCGTCGCCGCGGCGCCTCAGCTCGATGCGAAGACCTACTACGGCTTTCCGGCATGGGCGCGCGACGGCAAGGTCGTCTGCTTCTTTAAACCGAAGTCGAAGTTCAAGGTGCGGTACTCGACATTCGAGTTCGACACTGCCGCAAGCCTCGACGACGGAGCGGTGTGGGCAACGGCCTTCGCCGTACACAACGAACTGACAAAGGCCGATCTTGCAATGCTCAGCGCGCTCGTCACGAAGGCCGCTGGCTGACAAATGATCATATGAGAGGATGCCTCATGGCATCCTTGCGCTCGGCGCTTCCCGCGCTCCTGATCGTCGTTGGTCTCGCGGGCTGCAGCTCGCCGTCACCCGTGACAACGATCTTCGACGCGCCCAGGTCGGCCGACGATGAGCTGCCGGCCGCGACATCCACTATCGAAGGGTTCGTTCCCGAGTCGTCTCGCCTGCTGTGGGAGGGCGTCGAAGCCAGCTACTACGCAGCGCAGGGCGACGGAGACCCCGGAATGGTGATCTGTCTCATCGCGGTTGTCGGCGTCGACGCAGATGCGACGTGTTCCGCGCGTGTGCCGATCAACCGCGTGGGAGATGGTGGCGAAGAGGTCAGCTTCGGTGAAACGGGCCGCGACGGTTGGACAAAACGGGGCGACTACTTCTGGTCGCGCGACTGACAAGTCTGCTACTTTGTGAGCCAGTTTCACAACCCCTTCTTGGGGTGACAGCGCGGGAGTAACGTGTGCGCACACCCGACCGAAAGGGATTCTCATGAGCGCATACGGACTCGCGCGTCGCGCGGGCGGAGCACTGGCCGAAGTTCCCGCGGCTGTGCCCGGCAATCGCGGCGCGGTCGCTCAAGCTGCGGCCAATGGCCCAGGTGTCAAGAGTCCAGCAGGCAGCAAGGGCGAGTTGTTGCTCCTTATTCCGGGGGAGGCCATCACCGCCTTTCTCACGGTCATGGGCGCCGGTTCGTTTTTCAGCGGCACGGTGCAGCTTCAGACCAATTCGGCCGACCTGCTGGTGGCCGGGGGCTCCGATGGCAGCCTCGTCGGCTGGGCATGGGCCGGCTTAATTGCGGGGCTTCTGGTTGGCGTGGTTTTCACGGTCGTCGGTTTGCGCGACGCGCCAACCAAGTCGACTCCGCTGGCGAAGGCACTTGTGACGATCCTGTCGACAATCGCGTTCATCGCTATCGCTTTGCAGACTCCCGGAAACCCGTTTGCTCTGCAGTTCGGTGTTCCACTTGCTTGGGGAACGGGCGCGGTCGTCATCATCGCTGCTGTCTTCATTCCGCTGCTCAAGAAGCTCAAGATACTTTCGTAACCAGCGCAGGCCGCGCGACGGTCCGTGTGCAACCCTTAGGCATGCAGAGCTTCCTCAGCCGCCTTGTGCCGCTCGCGATCATGCTGCGGGGGTCGAAGCGCAGATTCTCGAGCGCCGAGCTGACTCGCAAGCGCGTCGCTTATCTGCGCAAGCATCCCGCGAAGTGGGCGCCACCAAAGAAGATCAACGCACGTGAGCTTCAGCACGATGGATGGCGCGTCTACGAGGTCGGCGACGTGCAAGCCGCGGCGACCGCCGTCTACCTGCACGGCGGCGCAAACATTTACGAGATCGATCCGCGGCACTGGGGGCTGATCGCCGAGCTGGCGGCCGCGACATCCACCCGGTTTGTTGTTCCCATCTACCCGCTTGCGCCCGAGGGCACGGCGGGGCCGGTCATCGAGACGGTTGCGAACCTCGTGACGGCGACGGGGGCGACGACGGTGCTCGGGGATTCAGCAGGCGGCGGCATGGCACTTGCGACAGCGATGGTGTTGCGCGATCGCGGCGAGCCACCGGTCAGGGTTGTGATGATTTCGCCGTCGCTCGATCTGACCCTGTCAGACCCGCGTGTGGCCGAGGTGGCTAAGACAGACCCTTGGCTCGACATTCCTGGAGCTGCGGCGGCCGCCGAGCTGTACCGCGGCTATCTGCCGCTCACCGACCCGCGCGTGAGCTCGATGTTTGGTGAGCTCGAGGGGCTGGGCGAGCTCGCGATCTTTATCGGAACCCGCGACATGCTGTACCCCGACGCACTGCGATTGCGCGAGAAGGCTGCCGCAGCCGGGCACCCGCTCGAGTATCACGAGGTCGAGCACATGCTGCACGTGTATCCGATTCTGCCGATTGCCGAAGCGAAGGTTGCGCGTAGGCAGATTGCCGCTTTTATGACCGCGTGAGGCGCAGGTTCGAGAGCCCGAAGCCACCAGGCTCGGGCAGTGCGAGTCGAATCTGCTCGTCGGTGAACATCGTGGCCGGTGCCAGATCGGCGGGCAGCTCGTCGTACGAACCCCACGCCTCAGACACGCCCTCGGCAAGCATCTGCACCTGAGCCGTCGCGACGAGCGGAACCTTCATCGTGAGCTCCGTGACTCGCCCGAGTAGCCGCAGCGCCCAGACCGGCCCGGGCAGCACGACTACGCGACGCCCGACGATTCGCGCCACCCGTCGAACTGCATCGCTGAGCAGCAGCTCTTCCGCGCCGACAACTCTGACGGTTTCGCGGGCGAGTCTTCCGCCAGCCGCCGCGACAATAACGTCGACGAGATCGGCGATCGGCACCGGTCTGATCGGCTTCTCGCGCAGCCCGACGGTTGCGAACAGGGGGAGTGTCTGCACGGTGTGACTCAGGTGGTCGATGAGGTGATCGCCGCGGCCGTAGATCATTCCGGCCTTGAGAATTGTGTAGTCGAGTCCCGAGGCGCGAATCATCTGTTCTGCCTGCCATTTGGTCTCGTGGTACGCCGATCCGGAGCCAGGTCGCGCCCGCAGAAAGCTCAGCATAACGATCTTCGCCACACCCGCCGCCTGGGCCGCGGCGATGACGGCGGCCGTTCCGGCGAGATGAACCCGGGCGTAGGTCTGGTCGCCGATCTCCCTGTTGATGCCGGCGGCGTGAACGACGACCTCGCAGCCCTCGAAGGCTACGGTCAGGGCCTCGACGTCATCAACGGCGACGCCGGTGCGCCGCGAGATGATCACCGGATCGCTCAGAGCGGCAGCGACGTGGCGCCCGACAAAACCTGTTCCACCCGTGATTGCTATTCGCATGGGACCATTCTAGGTCATGTTCAAAAACTAGCTGAGCTCTCGCATTCCCGCTCCGGCTCCGCGCCGTTCGTAGGTCACCGCGATCACGAGCAGAGCAGCGCCGGCGGTCGCGAGCGTGATCCACCACGGTGTCGAAGAGATGTTGCGTCCGATCTGCACGCTGAACACCAGCAGGTTTTCGATCGGCAGCACGATGATGCCGAGAATGAAGGGGGCAGCGAGCCGGCGCAGCGAGCCAACGAGAATCGCCGCGAGCGCGAGAGCGATGACCAGCACGGCGCGCCAGGTCTGCGGGTCGGTAGCGGTCGCGAGCATCGACGGACCGAGCGTGACAAAGAGCCCGGGCACAAGAAGGTTCCACGAACCGGCAAAGCCGACCGGCCACGACGTGAGTGTCGGGGCAACCTCGCGCGGGCGTCTCATAACGAGCGCCCCGGCGATGAGCAGCGCGACACCGAGCGGCACCGAGAAGGCCTCGACGCGCAGCCACTCGCGGGTGCTCCACCCCGCGATAGCGACAGCCAGCGCGAGCGAGAAGGTGAACCACACCGGCGGAAGAGATGCGACCCGCCGCACCGAGAACAGCATGAGCCCGAGCAGCGCGATCGAGAGCGCCCAGAGCGTCCACATCGTAAAGAGCTCGACGCGCACTGCGGCAATCGGCCCAACGACGAGAAACACGAGCGCTGGCGCATAGACCCAGCGCGAGGGAGTGGATGTCGCGAGCATACGCCCGGCGACCCCGGCGATCGCCGCCGCAAGTGCGCTCAGCCCGAGCGCCGGAACGATCGCGAACAACTCAACCGATTCGCCCCCGACGCGCAGCGCTGCAATCGCTCCCGAACCGGCGAGTGCAACGACAGCAAAGAGCGTCGAGCGCCGCAAACCGGCAAGCCGCGGCGGTGCGACTCGCGCCAGCCCGAGCAGCAGCGCGCCAGAGCCGAGCAGGGCGACGAGACGCTCGGTCGACGGCGACTCGAGGTACACACCGAGACTCGACACGACCGCGACCGCGAGGCCCGTGCGGTAGAGCCATGCGGCGGGCAGCCCGCGCGCGACGCCAAGCGCGCCGAGCACGGCAGCGCCGAGTGCGGGCGGGAGTATGTAGGCCTCCGGAGCATCGATGGAAGCCATCAGCAGAGACGTCCACAGCGCGCCCGTAAAGGCCACAGCGGCGACGAGCCAGGCGTAGCGACGACCACCGAAGAGCGCGGCGGCGACGGCGCCCAGCCCAACGATGATGAGCACGGT
>Ga0247813_10001131_pt1 | contig 21186 bp, 17 predicted proteins | sample UWRJL169409C1_FD_180719 | JGI IMG/M metagenome (GOLD analysis project Ga0247813, IMG submission 180719) | Plant litter microbial communities from Arlington Agricultural Research Station in Wisconsin, United States - UWRJ-L169-409C-1 | ecosystem: Environmental > Terrestrial > Plant litter >...
TATATAAATAAATCAATTACACTTTCTTAATAAAATTTATATAAATTAAAATAAGCATTACAACTGTATTTGTAGCTAAAATTCCAGAAGCAATTAAAATAGATAAGTCCATAAATTACTATAATTTTTTTTAATAATTTAATATCTAAAATTTGGTTTAATTCCATATCCAACTGGGTTTGAATTATATAAATTTTGATCATTTCTTTGTAAAGTTTTGGAGTTAGACGACGATACAACTGGCTTTCTTATAAAAAACCACCAAACAGCTGCCATTAGAATTAATAGAACAATTATTAGAATCAAGAAATACATAATAATATTTAAAATAAATTTAATTGTTTATTTAGTCTGGTTAGCAGTTCTAGATTGAAGTCTTATATATTTCAAAATCGGGTGCAACTCCCGGGCAGACTATTTAATAATTTTTAAGTTCAATAATAAATTCATCTGATAAATTTTGTCGCTCAAGAATAAATTTTATATTTACTCTAGTTAAATATTTTTTTATAAATTCTTCTGATAATATTTGATGATAACTTATTTTATTCCAATTTACTTCTTCACAAAATTCTTCAATTAATTTTTCAGATAATTTACATTTATAACTTATTATATCCCAAATAATATAATTTTTATATTTTCGTATAAAACTATTTGATATATTACGATAATAACTTAAATTATTCCAGTTGATTTTATCAAGATTGTTATTAATTATATCCAATGATAATTTATTAGATTTACTTATCTCTTTCCAATTTAATCTATCACTAAACACTTTTGTAAATTCAATTGTTAGTTCATCAACTTTTATATAATTCCAATCTATATAATCTTGAATTTTTAATATAAAGTCAATATTATAATAATCTAATGTATCAACTATTAATTTCCAATCAATTTTTTTATTATATTTTATTAAAATATCAGATGATAAATTTTGAGTAAAACATATATTATTCCATGATACTAACATTTCAAATTCATCAATAAATGAGTCACTTAATTTTTGATAATTACTTATTTCATTCCAATCTACTAAATCACAATATTCTCGAATAAATTTTTCACTCAATTTTTGATAAATACTTATTAAAGTCCAATCAACGCGCAAATAAACTTGTTCAATTAAATCTTCAGATAAAATTTGTTTTTCACATATAGTTTTCCAATTTAATTTTTCAGCAAAATCAAGAATTTCTTGATTACTTAAAACTTGGTGAAAACTAATCATTTCCCAATCTAATAAATCTTCAAATTCATACATTATTTTACTAGATATAATATTACTTCTGCAAATACTATTCCAATTCAATTTATTAGAATACTTCATTAAAAAGTTGTCTGTTAACTTATAATTTAGCGATATAAACTCCCAATCAATCATTTTATCATTTTCATATAATATTTGTTCTGGCAAAAATATCATATACATTAATTGAGTAAACAGATTTTTACTTTCATCAATTTCAAAACGATTAAAAAAGGATTTTACGTGCAATAAATTATTTTTTGTTAAATATTTCAAGTTTGAACATGTATGGTAAAATGATACTAATTCATTAAAATTATTATATTTTTGATATTTTAAGTGTTCAATATATAATGATTTTGGGATATTATTTACTGCGATTTTATTATCAATTAAAGCTAGTTGACAAAGGTGGGTAAGCATTTTAAATTAAATATAATAAATATTTGTTTCACTTTATAAATTAAATATGTTTATTTTCTCTTTCAATCAATTCGTTCTCATAATAAGTATTTAAATCATTTAAATTCTTTAATTGTTTTTTTAACTCAATTATCTCTTTATTTTTAAATTTTATAATTTTTTGATAATTTTTAATTTCAAGTGATTTAATATCAAATGAATTTTCTCTTTTTTTAATATTATCTATTTTTCGTCGTTTTATCATTTTAATATCAATTGGATCATCTATCTTTCGTTTTTTACTTGATTCAATATTCATTGAATTTAATTTAGAAATACTCATTGAATTAAATATAGAAATAATGTCCATTTTATATAAATTAATATTTTTTATTATTTCATTTTTTTAATTATATTTTTAATAAAATTTGGTTCAAAAAAATTAGATTTACCAATTTCAAAATCATTAAATTGTTTATAAAATTTTATACTTTTATTAAAATTTTTCTGCAAAACTTGTTTATATAATCGTTCATTTAAATTTATTTTAAACTTTGATTTATAATAGATATTTGAACTCATTCTTTATAAAACAAATAAAATTTTAATTTCATTTTTAGTTGTTTACTTCTATATATTTACGAGTTCTTCGTTTATTAAATATAGTAATCATTATAATAATTGACATTGTTAAAATAAAAAAGAATAATAATATACAAATTGCTATAATTAACGGAATAAACCATTCACTCATTTCAATTTTAAATTTAGAAAATAACAAATATTGAAGTCCATCTAATCCAAATTTTTTAAACAAAGAAATTATATTAATATTACTTCCTAACATTCCAACTCCAATAGATGCTAAAAATAATGCAATCATTTTTTTATTAGTAGTTATTTGAACAGTTGTGTGTCCAATTTGTTTTATAACAGTTGTTAATACTTCTGATGATTTTTTAGCAAAATTAATTATTTTTTTATATTTATTATTTGTAGATTTAGATTTAGAATTAGATTTTTCTTTTTTAATTTTTAAATCTGTTTTTTTAGGTGAAATTTTATTGGATAAAAAGATATTATATGAACGTCTATTACGTATAAATGATATTTCAGGGTCTATAGGATAAGTAAAACATCCTGGGTTAAATACAAATTTAATTTCTGTAATTTCACATTGGATAATAAAATCATCAGGACTTAAAATAAAAGTATTTTGAATACATTTTTCTAAATTATTATATATTTTTGTTATATTACTTTTTTGTGGAATAATTCCAAAAATTAAATAAGTTGTAATTATATTATCTTCAATTGGAATAGTAAATTTATGTAAATCATAATTAGTTTCATCAATTGTTATTATAATATCTACATTAGCATTATCAGTTGAAACATCAATACCATACTCACTTAATTGAAATATATACTTTGATTCAAAAGGATTATATTTATAATATGTATGATTACATTCATTTGGATTTAAAATTTTTTTTCCTATATCATATTGAAGTTGAGTTAATTTAATTCCATTAAAAGTTTCAATAATTGTTATATTACATTTTGCATTTGGATGTGTAATATTAGATGTTAATATTTTAATAGGTGTATATTGAAAAGATGCAAATAATGAATCAATTTCTTCAGTAGTTTTACCTTTAACTAAATTAAGTTTTTCATTTGGTAAAGGATAACAACGAAAATAAAAATTTTCAAAATCTTCATTATATTTTTTTGAGAAAATTCCAACCGGTAATGATGAATCTGTGCAAATTATTAGTTCGATATTTTCAAATGTAGTTCCAAAATAAAAATGGTTATTAACATAAATTACTTTTCCTGGATTTAAATTTGATGTACTTAATGTGATTAATGTAATGATTATTAATATTATAAAAAGTATTCTCATTTTTTAACCAAAATTTAAGAATTTAGACAATATCAGAGACAATTATTTAATAAATAAATTAATTATCAAAATTCATTTTTTTATAAATTTATTATACAACATATTAGTATAATTGATCCAATTAAAATTAAAAATAATATTATTAATAAAAAAGTGTAGATTTTATTTATAAAAATAAGAAACGTACAAGCTACCAAAAAAAGAACTCCAATTATAAAGGCCACGCAAACTACCAATTTACAATTTCTTTTTAAATTAGATTCAGGAGGTGGATCAATAGTTTTTTCAATATCTTTTTTACAAATTCCTACAGTTTTACTTTGAAAAATTTCAAAATTTGAATAATCTTTACGCAATAATTCAATATTACTATAAATACGATTTGGAAATAAAATGTCTACTAATTTTTTATTTGTAAAATAATCAATTGAATTATCAATGGTTTTAAAAATTAATTTTGTTGCACCTTCATATAATCCATGTTCTAAAATCGAAGTTTTAATATTATCATATAAACTAGTAAATCCTTTTTGTATTTTTTCTCCTAAAGTGGAAGTTTTATGTTGATTTTCTTTTATAACATCTATTGTTGCAATTGATTTATTGTAAAATTCACAATAAATTCCATCAAAACATATTAGTGGATAGTTAATTTCATCAACAATTTTCTTTAAAAGATTTTGTTTTTCCATTTCTGTAAGGGATAATTTATCAACAAATAAAATATTTGTAAAATCAAATGCACCTAATAAAGTTGATGCATTAAAAATATAGATCATATTATGTAAGCTTGAATTTACGGGAACATTCATAAGATTATTTAATTCATTGCTGGTCATATAAACATTTACTAAATCAACAAAATTACATTCTAAAGAAAATGCATTGGTAATTAAGTCTGTACGTCCATTAATTATTTTGATAAATGTTAATTTGCGATCATAACTATGAAACATTACTACAGAACATGTTCGGTCTTCTGAATATACACTAGCAATTAATTTTTTTAAGTTAACAAAGTCTTCTTTAAATTTTAATTCAAAATTATCAAAATATTTAGATTGTTGTATTTTAATCTTTAATGAAAATAAATCGTAATCTAAAGAAATCAAAGCAAATTTATGTAGTACTTTAGATATTTGATATTTTATAGTTTCTTTAGAATCATTTTCATTTAATAAAATATCAAATCTTGTATTAGTAATTGATGAAGATATTGATATCATATTATAATCTATAGGAGGAAATCTAAATGATGTTTTTACCAAACTTGCGTTAACAATAATACATTTTAAATATTTATTTAATTTATTAGTTGTTGCATCTTGAAAACTTGTAGTTGATAGTTTATTTTTTAACTTATAATATTCATCTAAAGTCAAAATTTCAGAATTTTCTATATCTATAATACAAATAACAACCGATTCAAAGCTGTTAGGAAAATCATTAATTATATTATTTTTAGGTATTTTAATTAAACTGATAATAATATTTTGATTAACATTAACATCAACATCTTCATCATCACTTGATAATATTCTCTCAATATTTATTTTATTTTCACCATAACTTAATGTGTATTTATTCATTAATTCTAAAAATAATTCAAAATTAGAAATAAATTGGTAATCAAATGTATTAAATTGATAATCAAATCCATTAATTGTTAATCCACTATTTTTTAAAAATGTAACTGATGGGGCTAAACAAACATATGTACAATTATTTAAATTATCACTTGAAATTGTAATTTTAGTATTATTTTTACAAAAATAAAAGTTATCTGGTATATCTCCAATATTGGAAATTGAATTACTATCAATTTCATAAAATGAATAATCTAAGTTGAAATAAAATTGAAACTTTTCAGTTATAGGAAGTATTTTACATGTGTTTTGTTTTAGTTTAGTCTTATCAAATTTTTTTGGAGGATGAAGTATTTCATCTGCTACTAAATTTGTACCTCCAGTAATTTCTTCACTATTATTGTTAACATCTTTAGGATGATGAAGATCATTGTTTCTTTCTTCAGTTAAAGAGATAAACAATAATAAAATTATAAATGATTTCATAAATAATTGCATTTTGATATAAGCTTGTTTTTTTAAATATATAAGTAAGATTGTTTTTAAAATAAATAAATTTTTTTTTCATTTTTTAATAATAATATTATTTAACTTTAATAAAATCAAACATTTCATTATATTTTAATTCAAATTGTTTATCAAGTTTAATTAAATACTTTGCCTTTGATTGATTTGAATAAGATGTAGTATTTGTATAATTATTAACTAAATTTTGAAATTCTCTTGCTCTAATAAGTTGAATATATTCAATTGAATAAATCATACTATCTGAAAATGTAGTAGCGCGTTTACTTAAATTTGGAAATAAAAAGTTTCTAAAAGGTGAAATATCTACATATTTAAAAATTGGAATTAAACTTAACGTTGAAGTATACAAACTAAATACACGAGATCCTAAATCCATAAATGGACTTACTATTGAAAACTGTGAAATAAATAACATGTGAGCTAACTGATTTTGAATTGTTGAAATGTTTAATTTAGTAATTACACTTAAATCTAATTGATTCCAAGTTAAATTTATTTTAATTAAATTTGAAAATTTATTAATAAAAGAGTTGTGTTGAGTTTCTAATGTTTTTATTTCTTCGGAATTATATTTGGATTTTAAATACTTTTTAATTTGACTTAAAAGCATAATTTTTTTGTCTGGAGATTTTGCATTTCTTATAAATTTATACACGTTATCATTTAAAATCATAGTATTTGTATTAATTAATTGATCTGCCAATATTACTTCAGATTGTACAAATGTAAAATTATTTATATTATAACTATTTTTATTATTTTCTTCTTTTCTATTTTGAATTATTAAATTAAAACTTTGATTAGAATTTTTAAATAAAAGCCGATGCTGATACATTAATTTATCAGATTCTGTTTGCATTGTTAAATTGTGTAATCTAGAGAAAAAATAATATGAAAATGTTCCATCACTATAAGCTGAATCATATTTTAAAAATTTAATTATAGCTTTTGCAACTTTACTTGCAGATTTTGTATGAATTGTAATTCTGGTTGTAAATGCATAGTTTGGTTGGAATATATTAATAAATCCATTAACGTAATCATATTCAATGAAGATTGAATCATCAATTTGTTTAAAATTTGAAGGTGTAATATGACTTAGAATTGACTTTCTATAAACTATATCATTTGATTTACCAATAACAATTTCATCATCGTAATTCAATTCAAATTCTTGATAAACTGGAAAATTAAATGAAAATTTAGGAGAATGTTTTCCAAATTTGATTAGATAACTTGTATTTGCTTCTGGTGAAATTGAAAACATTCCGGACATATTTGTATTATGAACTACCAGATTTTCTATAATATTAGGATCAGTTTTTATAATCCATGAAAGCATTGATCCAGTTTGCATGAATGGATCTGAATTATGAGTTTTATCTATGAATGTATAATCAAAAGTTTTTTTTAATATGTTACCTGGTAACATAAATTTACAAAATTCATTAAGAGCATAATATTTTACAGAAAATGCTTTATGAATAGATCTTGGATGACCATTAATGTCTTTGCCGAATATTAAAGAAGTAAATGTATTTTGTTCATTAGGTGTTATACCATGTCGTATATTATTTAAAATTATATACGAATCTCCAAGATACGAGCTATAACTTGCTCTTGGTTTATATACAGTTTTTGGATAAAGGTTTGAATTTGATATTATACCATTCAACGGACCCGGTCCAAAATTAAAATTAAACTCGATATCATCAGATAAACTACCATCGTAAAATCGGACAATAAGTGTTCCACCAGGTATATAAACATTTTTATAGTCCATTGTTGGTGTATAAAACTTACTATTAAGTGCATATGATGCAATGTAATCAGTAGATGTATTGAATAAAAAACATTTAGTAAACATTGAGTCAGTTTTTATATAATACTCTTCATCCCATTCATCAAATAAATATATAATTTTATCTTCACTCGAAGTTTTTGTTATACATATGTATTTAATATCTTTTTCTTCAATTAAAGAATTAGTCGTTTTAACATCAAGAATGTTATTACAATCATATTTAAATCCATTCTTATATCCATGAATGTTACAAATCAAAACAAATGCAAATAAAATCGTAAAATAATTCATTTTTTGCAGAAATTAATGTTATGAAATTTATGATAATTTGTAATTAGTTTAGTTATATTTATATTTATTTTTTCATTTTTATTAACATTTTAATTGAATCATTTGTAAATTAAAAATATCATCATCTGTTATTTGAAATGTTTGATTTTTAATATAATTTGAAATATATTTACCATCATATTTTATATCATTTTGTTGATCAAGTAAAATGCCATTTTGATAACTAAGTATTTCAAATTCATAATTACATTCTGTATCAAAAAATTGAATTACTAAATCAACAAATAGCATAATATTTTGACGATTAATGCAATTAAAATTATATTTAATTTCAGGAAATTCATTTCCAAATAGTTTAATTGATGAATTTAAAAATATAATATCTAACAAAATATATTCTTCAATTGATTGATACATCATCTTATAACATAAAATAATAAAATTGTAACTAAATTATTGAAAAATGCAATTATCTTTTAGCGCATCACATTCTAAATTATTATTGATTGGACTTTTACAATTATTTTCTTGATGTTTTTTAGTAAATTCATCTTCAACAATATATTTATATATCATTTTACTACAATCTTTATTTTGATAATAATATATAATAGTATAATATTCGTTCTCTTCAGATAAACTCAATTTAATAGGTATAGTAAATTCATACATGTCATTTTTTATTATTGGGTTAGAATTTGCAAGACAATTTTGGTTTTTACTTGGAATACAATTAATTGGGTTAAATATTTTATGAGCAAAACATGAATCATTATTAATTTTTGTTCTACAATTTTGAGCTTGATGTTGAACTGTAAAGTCATTTTGAGTACTATACATATAAATTGTTTTACATGAATCTTCTAATTCTCTACAATAATTTGGAACAATAACAGAAATAGTTGTATTTTTTGAATAAATTGGAATAATATATGTATCATGCTTTTCCGAACTTTTAGAATAATTATTGTCAATACAATCAGTAATTTCATCTGGAATACATTCTTTAGGATTTGATGGAACTATTGAAATAATATTAAATGTATTTAAATCATTTCCAGGAATAACTGTTAAATCAAATAAATTATCAGTTGTCCAAAATGAATTAAACATTCTACCAATTCTATTAATGTGAATTTGTTTAAACGTTTTTATTTGGTTGGTGCTTATTTTTTTTAAAATATTAGATTTAGGATATTTAATCATATAGTTTTCTATATTCATGAATATATCTACCAAGAATTTATCTCTAATTAAATTACGTGAAGATATTCTACTAAAGTGTGGATCTAAAACTAATTCTAATGTATTTTCAAGAATAAATTTGAAATCATTAATTTGTAAATTATTGGTAAAATGTTCAAGTTTTTCTAAGTAATTTTGAAAGTTATCAGGAATATGTTTTTTAAGCCGATCAAATTCATATCTATCAATTTTTTTGTAAGTGTTAATTTGTAATGAATATATAAAAAACATTTGACAAAGTTGTTTTTGAATTAAAGATTCAGTAAAATATTGATTTGATGATCTACGAAGCATGGTTGAAAAATGATCGAAAATAGGTTTAAATTCATTTTTATATACTTCACATAAATGTTTTTCAGTAAGTTTGTTAGAACGAAGTTTTGTTTTTAAATTTTTATTTTTTGTTTGAAAATAAAAGTTTTCATCGATAAAAAATACTTCGTTATCTTCAATTTGTAATTTAGAATTTGAAATTGTCGTATATACTTCATTCAATCCTAAATTTGGTTGATATAAATGATAAACTTTTAAACCGTCAATAACATAAAGTTTTAAACCATCAATAACATTTTCTGTTATTGAACTTGGAAGTTCAATAGTATATGTTCCAAAAAATTCAATGCTTGTATTTAAATATTGTATGTTATTTTCAGTAAAAATTATATTAGGCTCTCGTTTAACTTTTTCAATTTTACATGAAGCTAATTGTAAAATTGTTAAAATAAAAGCAATTGAAAATAGTATTTTTGAATTCATTTGTAATGAGTTAATTTCGTTAATATAATATTTCAATAAGATTTGTATGTTATAGTATATAATTTATTTTTTCACTTTAAAATATGAAATCCTACATGTATAAAATAGGCAATCATTACTCATACATTGTCTACTTGAAAAACATCTTGTTCCATCAGGTCTTTTTGCCCAACAATTCCCATTAGTGAAGAAATTAAACCAATATTTATTACAATAATAATTGATAGAACATTGTTCATCAATTGTGCATTCATTAATTGTTTTAAAATAATCATTACAAACATATCCTCTACACATTAATGAAGAACAATTATAATCAGAATTACACTTTTCAAATTCGTCATAATATCCATAAGAAATTGCAAATAAAAGACTTGTAATAAATATTAAATTGAGTTTCATAAATTAATACTTTGTAGTTATTTGTTCTATTCCATCTAATAAGAATATTAAGTTGTCGTCCATAAATAAAAAAATATTATATTATACGGATAAAAATGTTACTTGTTCTGATTCTGACTCTGAACTTTCAAGATTTGAATTTTCTGTTTTAAAGAAATTTTCAAATAATTTAATTTTTTTTAATAATTTTTTAAAAAATAACGTATATAAAGTGTATGCTGCTCCAGAAACTGCACTCAAAAATGCGATAATAATCGCAAATCCAATCATTCCATTGAGCGTAATTATTCCAGTTAATGATAAGATAAACACAGCTAAAAGTAAAATTGCTAATAAAATACAAATTATACAAATAATTCGTTGTGATTTATTTGAATTTGAGTTAAGTCGTTTAGTCAATTTTCTAACTTGCTTTTGTAATTTCGTAAATTGTGCTTGAAGAATATTTGTTTGATCATCAATTTTGTTATTAATTGTTGTTTCAAGAATATTTGTTTGTTCATCAATTTTATTATTAATTGTTATTTCAAGAGCATCAATTAATTCTTTCATTATTGGTCTTGTTTTTTCTGGAACGTTTTGAATTTCATCTTTAAGTTGTTCAATTTCTTTAAAAAGATTAGTGACTTTGTCATCAGTAATTTCTAATTTATCATCAAGATTTTCAATTTTATTAGTAATATTTTGCAATTTATCTAATATTTCTTTAACTTCTTCATTATTTTGATTTTGATTTTTTGAAATGGACTCAACGGTACTAAGAATGTATTTTAAAATATCTTTAGATGTTGAACAAAGTGTATTTGTAGAAGCAGTATTCGATTTATCAAAAATTGTATTTGAGTCAATAGTTTCCATCGAATTTGCATGATTTGTGACTACAATTGAGTTTAAAGATATCATCGAATTATTTCCAGACTTTGTTTTTTTCGACTTTAAAGTTATCGAATTGTTTTCGATTTTGGGATGTAATAATTTATCCAATATTTTATTTGCCATTTTGAATATTTGAGTTTGTAAAATGTGTAATAAATTTATTTAAATGTATTTATTTTATTTTTTAATTTCATTTTTAATACTTATTAAGAAATGGTTTTCAAATCGTTTAATTCTAATAAATGGAATTAAATGTATGTCTAAAGTATTAAAAAAACTAATAAAATCAAAGTTTTTCATAGCTAAAAATATAAATAAAGAAACACAATTAATTTTAAATAAATGATTAATAATACAAATTAAATCTAAATTATCTATTTTTAATTTAATTGAGTCCTTTTCTTTATAATTTGTTCCACCCCATGGAGGATCTGATACTATTACATCTTGTTTAATTTTTGAATAAACATCTAAATAATTAGCTTGAAAGAAAGAAACATTTTTCATATTAACATTAAATACTTTTAAATTATTTTGAAGTATTTCTACATGAAGTGGATCAATTTCAACAATATTAACTTTATTAAAATTATGACAAAGATAATTTGAAAATCCTCCTATTCCACCATGTGTTTCTGTAATAATAGGAGAATTAACTGAACATTCTTCTTTAATAAATCTAACTAGTTCAATTGCTGTATTAATTCTGGCTATACTATAAGCACCAACATCTGTTAATCTAAGTTGTTTAAGTTTGTCAATAGGTAATTTTGGAAATTTAATTAACCAAAGTTTTTTATTAAATTGCAGTTCTTTTGCTTGTCTAAGTATATCAGGTTTTCGTTTTCCACAATCACTTATCATAATTATGAATTATTATTTATGGAGGAGTTTGATATTGCAAATTTTGATATTATTGATAAAGCTATTACATTAGTTGCACAAAGAAATTCTGGTAAATCACATTTATTAACCGATCTTTTATATATGACAATTTTAAAAAAAGTTTTATCAATTGATATTTTAACAGTTATTATTTATTGTCAGTCTTTAATCGATTCTAATACATATTACATGTTATATATTTATTATCAGTTAATTGATAAAGGATATGATGTATATGAAGACAATTTGTCAATTATAACTTCATTTAAATTAAAAACATATATAAAAAAAGAACATATAATTGATTTAACAAAAAATAGTTCCGATGAAATAATTAAACAACTTTTAGACCATTATATTGACCATTTAATTGAAAAACAACATTTTATTAAAAGAACATATGTCCTTGAATACAATAAATGTGTATTTTATTTTAATGGATCAATCAATAAAACAATACTAAGTAAACTTTGTAATTTTGAAATTCAGAGTACGCAAAATCGTAAATATATAGTTATAGTTGATGATGTTAATAAAGAAAAGTATAGAGATATTAAGTCAGATGTAATAACATTATATGAACAAGGACGCCATAAAGATATTTCAATTGTTGTAATTGATCAATATATTAAATCAAATAAAGTTCCACCAGAAATTAGAGGCACAAGTAGCCATTTAATTATTAGGAGTTTTGATGAAAAGATAAAGAAAGAAATCGCGGAGATTTGTGCATTTGATAAAAACTATTTTGATATTGAAACCATTAAAGATCTTATTAATAATTATTATTCAATCATTATAGATTACGATAATAAAACTAAATTATTTTATTATAAAAGTCCAAAATTTATATTTCGAAAACTTGATTAAATTTCATATTATTTAAGTAAGATTCAATTTTAATTATATTTATACAAAATAGCACTGACATATTTTCTCCTATATAGCTTTAGCTACACTTTGTTTATATGATTATTTTGTAGTTGTACTTGTATTTAAGCGGCTGAATAACACTGACATATTTCTTCAACTTTAAATCGGCTGAATAGCACTGATATATTTCTTCAACTTTAAATCGGTTGAATAGCACTGACATATTTCTTCAACTTTAAATCGGTTGAATAGCACTGACATATTTCTTGTAATATAAATGAGTATTTTGTCGTTGTAGTCGGCTGAATAGCACTGACATATTTCTTGTACGTAAAACTATCCTCCGAAGGAGTCTAGGATTCTCCTAGCTATGCTAATATAAATGAGTATTTTGTCGTTGTATTCAAGTTTAGGTGACTGAATAGCGTATCCGATTATAGATTCATCGTAGAGATACAAATTTAGAAACAATAACTTGAGCTTTACCAAATATTTTTGTTTTTACCTCATCAACAGTAAATTTGTATTTGTCACCAATAATAATTATATCTGCGTAAATAACATTGGGTATTTTATTTGACGAATCAGTTTCGTAAACTTCTAAATTTAATATTTTTGAGGATAAAAAAGTTTTTTCTGATTCTGATGGTCCTGTCCATATCCAAACAACTCTATCTTGTTTAAATCGTGGAACTTTCTTAAAAAGATCAAAATTGATTACGTAAGTTCTATCTTTTCCAATATTATCAAATTTAAAAACTTGATTTTCAAAAAACTGTGACGTAACTTCTATGTTATCGTCATCAATTTTTAATGGCATTTTAATTTCTATATTTTTTTGAGGGACGTGTGTAAACGGTTGAAAGTTATTAATTTGTTTAACTTCAATTATAGCAATTTTAGAAATAGATAATTCTGAATTACATTTTATTTTAATTTTCTCAAAATTAATTGCTATTTTTTGGTCATTTTTTATATAACCAAACACAGTGTGTTTATTTAATATTTCTTTATAACTCGTATATTTAGAATTTTTACCCTTCAGACGATTTTTTACATAAATTATTTCTTGAAGACCCACAATTTCAATTTTTTCCATAATAAATTTCTAAATTTAAATAATAATAGTTCTAAATTTGAAATATTGTTTTAATTTAATTACGATACTAAAATTGAGATAAAATAAGATTATTTTGTCGTTGTACTTGTATTATTGAGATTCAAATTTAGAAATAATAACTTGAGCTTTACCAAATATCTTTGTTTTTACATCATCGATAGTAAATTTGTATTTGTTACCAATAATAATTATATCTGCGTAAATAACATTAGGTAGTTTATTTGAAAAATCAGTTTCGTAAACTTCTAGATTTACCATTTTTGAGGATAAAAAAGTTTTTCCTAATCCTGATGGTCCTGTCCATATCCAAACGACTCTATCTTGTTTAAATCGTGGAGTTTTTTTAAAAAGATCAAAATTGATTGCATAAGTTCCATTTGGATAATATTCATCTTCACCAATATTATCAAATTTAAAAACTTGATTTTCAAAAACTTGTGATGTAACTTCTATGTTATCGTGATCAATTTTTAGTGGCATTTTAATTTCTATCTTCTTTTTAGGAACGTGTGTAAACGGTTGAAAATTATTAATTTGTTTAACTTCAATTATAGCAATTTTAGCAATAGACCACCCTGAGTCACATTCTCTTTCAATTTTTTCTAAATTAATTGCTATTTTTTGATCATTTTTTATATACCCAAACACAGTATGTTTATTTAATATTTCTTTATAACTTGTAAATTTACAATTTTTTCCCTTCAGACGATTCTGTACATAAATTGTTTCTTGAATACCCATAATTTCAACTTTTTCCATAATAAAATTGTAAATTTAAATAAAAATAGTTCTAAATTTTAAATGTTGTTTTAATTGAATTATGATACTAAAATGGAAATAAAATACGATTTAGAAAGTTTTTACCCTACATTAAAAAATAAAATATTTAAAGATAAAATAAATCAAAGATTATGTAATTTATTAAATAATAATATGGATAAAATCCGCGATATGTTACCTAAAAATTATGATAAAGTTGAATTTGATAGAATGAAAGATATTGTAGAAAATATATTATCTTTTTCTGGGCAATCGACTACTTATAACTTTTCTAAGAAGAATCAAAAAAGATTTGAATATAGTAGATTATTTAGTACTTGTGATTCTTTACAAGGAATATCAAAAATACTTAAAAATGTAATAATTGATCAAGAAAACTGCATGGATATTGATATGGTAAATGCGCATCCTATGATACTAACTCAAATTGCATATATTTTAAATGTTTTTTGTCCAACTTTAAATAATTATATAAAAAACAGAGATAGTTTATTAGTTGAACTTGAAAATAAATATAATTTAACGCACGATGAAGCGAAGACAGTTCCTTTAGCTATTATAAATGGAGGAATTAGATCAAAAGTTTATGAAGAAATAAGTTGGTTAAAAGAATTAGAAAAAGAAATAATAAGTATTTATATTGCTTTAAGTCAAACAAAAATCGGCAAATTAATTGATTCTCACGTAAAGAGCGTAAATAAAACCAAAAATGGTAAATTAATTCACTCAGATGGAACTCCTCTAAATATTTTTGGAACTACAATAAATTTATTACTTTGTAAAATAGAGAATGAAATTTTAACTCAAAGTGTATTGTTCTTTCAATCTAAATGTGTTGAAGTTTATACTCTATGTTTCGACGGGCTGATTGTTTCAAAAAATAATCTTTTACTAGAAGAGTTGGAAGATTATGTTTATAATAATCTTGGATTAAGAATGAAATTTGCAGTTAAATCATTTAATCATCCAGTGAGTGATAAAATAATAAATTATCTAAATAATTTAGTTCCTGAAAAAGATGAAAAACGCAAAGAGATTAATTTTAAAAATTTAGGAATAACCGTAATAAAAGCGTGCATGGCCTATGGCAAAACAACTCAATTAATAAATTATCTTAAATCTGATACTAAATCCAAGATTTTAATTATTACTCCAAGAAAAAGTTTAGCAAAAGAGTTTTACAAATCATTTGCGGGATTTAGTCATTATGAAACTAAAGGCGCTTTTAACACAAAAAGATTGATTTGTCAAATAGATTCGATTAATAAAATTAATGAAAAATATGATATAATTATATTAGATGAAATAGAAACTACATTAAATCATATTGTATCATTCGACAAAATGAGTGGAAAAGAAATAATATTAAATACAATTGAGATTTTAATAAAACATAGTAAACAAACATTTATAATGGATGCAAACTTGAAAAATAAAACTAAAAATCTTTTTAAGAAAGAATGGTCTGATAAATTATTTACTGATTTGACTTATACTTACAAACCCTTCAAAAATAAATCATGTAATTTAATTGTAGGAGATCGACATATTCAAAAAAGACATTGTAATTATGTAATAAAATGTTTAAAGGAAGGACAAAAAGTAGCGTGTCCTATTTATTCATTAGATTATCTTAAAGATTTAAGCACTTCAGTTACAGCATCAATTCCTGATTGTAAGATTTTACAAATTAGTAGTGAACATCAATTTAATACTGTTGATGAATTTATTAATTACGACTTAGTAATTTATACCTCGACTTTACTTTGTGGTAATAATTTTAATGAGAAATATTTTAATATTATCATTCCTTGTATTAGTAACGTCCATTCTAGTGCAAATTTATATTCACAACAAATTTTGCGCATTAGACAATTTGATCAACTAGTTATTTTTATTAATCAGTCTAAATTTAAAATGAATAAACTTGTTACTGAAGATGAAATTTTAAAAAGATGGAGAAATGATTACGACGATAGAAATAAAAAAGGTATAAAATATGATTTTGTTCTTGATAAATTTAAAGAAGATTTTTATTTTAATTTATTTTTGAAACAAACAGTTGAAATAGAAAATGCGCCTTTACTCTTGGTAAAAGATTTGTATAAGATTTTAACTACTCATGGATTTGATATCTCGGATAAACCAATAATTGAAAGTAATGAATCTTTGTTGATGAATTATAATAAAAACGAAGATTATATAAAAATAATTGAATCCACGACTATGACACCTCAAATGTTAGATTCGCACACTTATACGCCGCATGAATATTCTAAATATTTGATTGAAAAAACATTTGATGGCGTTGAACTTGTAAATAATGAATCGATGATTAAATTTGTAGAATGCGTACACGACAAAATTTCAAACCATAATAATTTTATGATTTTAAAAGAATATAAAATAGATGATGCGATATATTTACACAACAAAATAGAAATAGATAAACTTTCAAAAGATAAGATTTTTATTCCTAAAAGTAAAGTCGAGTTGAAATATTCATTTTTGCACAAAAAGGCGTTGGATTTTATTAAGAAATATTCAGTTACACCGGATATGGAATTTAAAATTGATAACAAAGAATTTATTGAATGGTATAATGAAAGAGATGATTTATATTGCGAAATAATTCCTAAAATAAAGAGTGAAATTCAAGTGCCTAAAATAATTAATAATTTCTTAAAAATTCATGGACTTAAACTTATATCTAAACGAACTAGAATTGAAAAAAAACGAAGAAGAATTCGAGTTGATGGAATCCAAAAAACAATTCAAGATGATAAATTCAGATCATATTTTATTACTACATTAATTGATTACAAATCTTTTGATGTAATTAAGTTTGATAATTTAAATTGTTATAACAAATACAATTTTGATATATATTTGGATTATAGAAATGAATAACAAAATAATTCTTTAATTACAATTATATATTTATAAAACATTTTTAATAAATTTTAGGGAAGTGAGGGGGCTGGCAATTATAGTGTAGTTCTATATATATAGCCAAAACTGCTGGCCCCCTCATTTTATAATTTTAAGATTATTATAATAAATTCACATGTAAACTTGTCCGCGTATTGTAAAACGGTGAATAAAAATTTAGTTTAAAAAACGAATTATTAAAAATGGTTTATATAAAAGTGAGGGGGCTGGCAATTATAATGTAGTTCTATATATATAGCAAAAACTGCTGGCCCCCTCACTTTAAATTCTATATATATTTTGTATGGAATAATTATTATTACTATTAAATATGAACCTGTTTATGTATTATAAAATAGCGCATCAAATTTAAATATATATATAATCAAGGAACTTTATAAAAAAAATATTAATTAAATAAACTTCAATCTAATTAAAAAAAAATAACAATATTATATAAAAGTGAGGGGGCCAGCAATTATAGTGTAGTTCTATATATATAGCAAAAACTGCTGGCCCCCTCACTTTAAATTCTATATACGCCTCGCTTATGTTTCCTACGATACAATTTTATAATAATTAACTATAGTTTTAATTGATATTCTGAGGAAAATAATATCGGCATTAAATGAAGCAGGTATTTAAGTGTATATAATTTTATAATAATAAATGAATATTAATTGATATTTCAAGACAATAATAGCGTTAAATAAAATATATATTTTAGTGTTATAATTAAAAAATATTAATTAACTATAGTTTTTTCATCGACGTGTGTTTTAATTGATATTCCAAGAGGAAGACAATAATCAATAACGGCGCCAAGTGAAGCAGGTATTTTAGTGCGTATGATATTAGTTTTAAATCCACACAATTTACAAGGAAGATCTTTATTATCAACTTTTATTTTACAAGTGTTACATATATAATATTTTGTATTATAATTAATAACATTTTGTATAAATTCAGGAACTCCATATATTTCAAGTGCATCTTTTTCCATTCTTCCAATCTTCATTCCACCTGTTTTACCTTGAATTGGATTTTTTGTTATTGGATCACTTCCTGAATCAATCTTTTTAACATGGCCTTCATCAGCAAGTTGTTTTAATCGTTTAAATGCAAGTGGAACAACTCCAACTGAATTTAACATAATTAGTTGAGAGTCTTCTCTATACATCTTACATAGAAAATCGCGTTGAAATCCATGATACTCTAGTAAATCTTTTGCTTTATTAATATTAATATTATTGAATGTATTATTAATAACATTATTTCCAATTAAAATTGCATAATAATTAACGAGGGGTACAATTAACTGTCCAGCAGTAAGTCGAGTGTGTGCCGAAGGGCTACATTTAACAGTTGCAATAAAATTAAGATCATTATGTCCAAATTCAGAGGACGAGACTATTTGTCCAATCACGCCTTTTTGCCCCATATCACTAGCTACTTTATCAGCAGCTTCTCCAAGGCAAGTTTTGCAAATTTTGACAATTACATATTCTTTTGCTTCTTGGTTATTTCTATATCTGTCAATTTTACAAACTCGACCAACAGTATATTGATCATAGATTTCAATCTTAGGTTTAATTTGTTGATATTCTTCACTCTTACCTTCAATTTTACAAATTAAAACATCACCATATCGAACGGTCTCATTTAGTCCAATAATACCATCAGCTCCAAGTTTTGAAAAATTATAATTTCCTGTCTTTTGTCTAAGAATTGGTTTAAAGAACTTTTCTTCGGATTTAAAACTTATAAACATTTCATATGCTTTAATATCATAGATTACACAAATTCCACGAGCAATTGCACTCCAATTAAATACATATGCATCTTCTTGGTTCTTAAAATCAGAACAGATTTCACTAAATAATGTCATTGTTGTAGGAATTTTATCAGTACCAACATATTTATCAAATGGAGACTGAGTTAATGGAATTGTTCCGCAAACTAAATGTTTTTTAGTTTTTTCAATTGATTGATAATCACTCGGAGGATTTGCGGTTATACTTGATGCAGTTTGTTTAGCACCATAACATGCACGAATTGCTGCTTGATTTGATGCAAATGGATTTAATGCTATTGAAATACTAAATTGAGAATATGGAGTAAGATGAACAGCAGAAAATTGATACTCTACATTTGTTGCATAGTTTACTTTTAATTCTTTATTATATTCGGAAATTTCCTTCATTGAAAGAGAAATTGAATTATGATTCATCCAATAAGTATCAACATAATCAATTACACCAGGATATTTTTCATACATTTCTTCCAATGTTGTGATTTTACAAATATCAGAATATTTTATTGTTAGTTTATTATTTTTTAGTCGAACAACAGGTACCATTAATCTTCCACCATGTGTATTTATATTCAATGTAAGTGATTTATAATCGACATAATATACTATTAACATTCCATATTTACCTCGAACATTAAACTTTAAATTATCAATAAATAACATTACATCTTGCACAAATTTAATCGTAGCAGTGCAAATAATTATTCCATCAAAGAAAATATAGTAATGATTTTTAACATTAGAGTCAACATATGAATCTATATATTCTTTAAGAGCTTTGAAATATATATGATGTTGTCTATAATCATATTCATTAATAAATCCAAATAATGCTAAGAATTTATGTAATCCAATCTTAGGAGACGTAGGAGTTGTAATTGAACAAATTATTCCTTGATAATCTGTACGTGATCGACGTTTAGCTAAAATTATATTTTTATCTTTTTCTTGCTCAACTATTTTACGAAGAGTTTCTAGTTGATGAAGATAATTATTTGATTGAATTGATTCACAAACTCCTTTCTTCTTTGATGGACCCCACCTATTTGTTGAAATAAAGAATTTTATCATATAATCAATTTGAAAAAGTTTTAACTCACTTAAAATATCAAGATTATTTAATTTTGCTTCAGGAATTACTTTTACTTTATCTTTTATTATCTTCTTTGTTATTTTTAAATAACTAATAAATAATTCTTCGATTAATGAACCAGGAGTATCCATTATTTTAGTTTTGTGATAATTATCTCGATCATCCATTTCTTCATATTTTAATGAAACTCTAATTAATTTTCGAATACAATATAATAAAAACTCGACTTTACTAGCATCATCTTGAATATGTGCAATACTATATCTAATTATTTTTATATCTTTATCTTTTAATAATTTATTTGATTCTTGTAGTGAAATTGTCACCAGTGAATGTACTTCTTCTTGAGAATTACACAAATAAATATCACCAAGTAAATAATTTAATATGTCAACATCTCGCATATCAGATAAACTTTTTATAACTGAAAATAAATTATATTGAATACTTTCATTCATTTGCTGCCGGGTTAAATTAAAAACTGATTTCTTATAATCAATTAAAAGATAATGGGAAAATGATGGATAAGTATATGCACTCTTTGAATAAATGTGACATGAAATATCAGAAATTGAAAGTCTATCGCCGGTTAATACATTTTTACCGTTAGGTAGTATCAAAGCTTCGTTATATTGAA
>Ga0247813_10001134_pt1 | contig 21120 bp, 19 predicted proteins | sample UWRJL169409C1_FD_180719 | JGI IMG/M metagenome (GOLD analysis project Ga0247813, IMG submission 180719) | Plant litter microbial communities from Arlington Agricultural Research Station in Wisconsin, United States - UWRJ-L169-409C-1 | ecosystem: Environmental > Terrestrial > Plant litter >...
TGGCTTTGACCGTCCAACCCCAAGCTACACGTTCAATACACGCCCCGCTGCTCTTCGTGCCGCTCCCGAGGCAATCAGATCGCACAGCACTTCCTCCAGCAGCAGACCGAGATCTTCGGTTGCGAAGAACCGTTGCCGAACAACTTCGAAATACGGCGTCGCCACGCACCATGATTGCCATTGTTCGGTCGACAGGGTTTGAGCGTCGAGCAGCTTGAACTTCATTAAGACCTTGAGCGCATGCCGCGCATGCTTGTGAGGCTGCGTCACCATGCCTGCAAGCCTCTTGCGCGCGGTGGCCAGGGCGATAGTGACATCGTTGAAAGCGCGGCCATGACCGGGAATGACGGTACTCGGCGCCAGTTTTTCAATCAGGTCGAGTGTGGCTGCCACGTCGTCGAAAGACGGCTCGCCGACAAGCTCTGGAAACACCACGCCGAATCCGTTTTCCCACAGCGCATCGGCCGATACCAAGGTGGCCGATGCCGGTTCGAAGAGAACGATCGAATGGGGATCGTGGCCTGGTGCGCCGTGTACCTGCCACGCCAGATCACCCAGCCATTGGTCACTGCCAGGTTGGAGCTGCCCCTCAAAGTGAAAACGTGGGCATTGCTGGCCTGTCGCTCGAAAGCTCAACCCGTCTTCGTCCCAGTGAGCGACATGGCGGGCTTCGCCCATGGGAATGTACGTATGCAGGGCGGGATAGCGCTGTTGCAGGGCGGCGTTCCCACCGCAATGGTCACTGTGCAGGTGGGTGTTCAACAATCGGTCCAGGGGCCGCCCATCCAGGGCGTGCGAGACGAGTGCGATGGTCTGCGCTGCATGGGACACATAGCCGCTGTCCACCAGCACGCATTCCTCGCTGCCCCGGAAAAGGATGCCGTTGGCAGACAGCCAGCCGCGCTCGAAGATCTGAAGGGTGGGAGGCAACGTGTCGCTCATCTTTCCGCCGCCCCGGCTTTTGCAGTCACTGGGTCGCGCCGGGGCGTAGCTTGCGTCGCAGGATCTTCCCTACATTCGTTTTGGGCAGGGTGTCGCGGAACTCGATGTAAGACGGCCGCTTGTAACCTGTGAGCTTGTCGCTGCAATAGCGCATCACCGTATCTTCCGTCACGGAGGCGTCGCGACGCACCACGAACACCTTGATGGCTTCGCCCTTGCGCTCGTCCGGCACGCCAACGGCCGCGCATTCGACGACCCCGGGGCACAGAGAGATGACGTTCTCCAGTTCGTTGGGGAACACGTTGAAGCCACTCACCAGGATCATGTCCTTCTTGCGGTCGACGATGCGGCTGTAGCCGTCATCCTGCATGACGGCGATGTCGCCGGTGCGCATGAAACCGTCCGCGGTGAAGGCCGCTGCGGTCTCCTCGGGCTGCTTGTAATAGCCCGTCATCACGTTCGGGCCCTTGATGCAGAGTTCGCCGGCTTCGCCGTCGGGGACCGTGCGCCCTTCATCGTCCTTGATCGCAATCTCGATGCCGGGCAATGGAAGGCCGATCGTGCCGGTAAACGCGGTGTTGAGCACCGGGTTGTTGGTGCCGATTGCACAGGTCTCGCTCATGCCCCAACCTTCGATCATCGGAGAGCCCGTCTCCTCGAACCAGCGCTTGGCCGTGCCTTCGGACGCGGCCATGCCGCCGGCTTGCGACACGTACAGCTGGGAGAAGTCGATCGTCTTGAATTCAGGATGGACCAGGAGCGCGTTGAACAGCGTGTTCACCGCCGGGAGCACGTGAAAGGGTCGCTTCTTCAGCACGGCGATGAACTTGCCGATGTCCCGCGGATTGGGGATCAGCGTCATGTGCGAGCCACGCCGGATGGCCAGCAGGCTCAGCGTGAGCGCGAAGATGTGATACAGCGGCAGCGCAGCGATGCTGTTGACGTTGGCTGCGTCTCCGGCCTTGGCCAAGGCCGGCGAGAACCAGGCGTCGGCCTGCAGGGTTGCTGCCACGATGTTGCGGTGCGTGAGGGTTGCCCCCTTCGACAGCCCTGTCGTGCCACCCGTGTACTGGAGGAACGCGATCGAATCGAGCGTGGCGCGCTCCGCGTCCAGCGTGCGGCCGCTGCCGGCCGCCAGCGCCTGCGGCATCGTGGTCACGGTTCGCCCCTCGCTCAGCGGGAGCTTGAAGGGTGGCACCATCTTGGCAAGGTGGCGAACTGCCAGGGTGATCCACGTGCCGTAGGCGCCGCCCAGCAGGTCGCCCATGGCGGTCACCACCACGTGCTGGATATCGGTGCGGTCGATCACCGCCTCGAGCGTCGAGGCGAAGTTTTCCAGGATGACGATGGCCGTCGCACCGGAGTCCTTGAGCTGGTGTTCCAATTCGCGTGCGGTGTAGAGCGGATTGACGTTCACGCAGGCGTAGCCCGCGCGCAGCACGGCGCACATGGTCACGGCGAATTGCGGAACGTTGGGCAGCATGATCGCCACCCGCGCATCCTTTTCCAGCCCCAGCGATTGCAGCCACGCACCCAGTGCCTTCGACTGAAGGTCGAGTTCGCCGTACGACATCCAACGCTCCATGCAAACCGAGAACGGCCGGTTCGCATGGCGGGCGAACGACTCGTCGAACAGCGCACCCAATGATCGGTACTGCGAGGTGTCGACGTCGTGCGGGACGCCGGCCGGATAACTCTTCAACACGGAGGCTTGCATGCGGTTTCCTTTACGCGCATTGTGAGAAGCGCAACGGGTCGTGCACCAGCGGGCTTGTCCTAGGGCGGGTGCAGTGGTGTCGCCTGTGCGATAGGCACCGCCAGCGCATGGCGCAGAGGATGTGCGCGATGCATTCGCACAACGGTTTATGGGCGTAGCCGCCCAAAAGGACGTCCTTTCTCACCGGGTGAAACTGAGGTCTTGTGGCTCTAGGGAAAACCCTTATATTTCAAGCATCATGAATCCCGCCAAGGCTTTCCTCCGTGCTGCCCTCGGCATCGGCTCCTTTCTCAAGGCGCCGATCGTCGACGCACAGCCGCGCGGCGCGGCGGTGCCGTCGTCGTCTCCGCTGCTCGTTCCCATTCGCTCCATCGGACCGCGGGAGCGCCAGCGCATCGCCCGGCACCTGCTCGACCTGAGCGCGCACGATCGCTACCTGCGCTTCGGCTATGCCGCCTCGGACGAACAGGTGCAGCGCTATGTCGACAGCCTCGACTTTGCGCGCGACGAAATGTTCGGCATCTACAACCGCCGGCTCGACCTGATCGCGATGGCCCACGTTGCCTTCGCCCCGCCCGACCAGTACAGCGACTGTGCCGAGTTCGGCGTGTCGGTGTCGGAGCGAGCGCGTGGCCGCGGCTATGGCGCGCGCCTGTTCGAGCGCGCGGTCGTCGTGGCACGCAACGAAGGCGTGGGCATGTTGTTCATCCACGCACTCAGCGAGAACGCGGCCATGCTGAAGATCGCGCGCCGTGCCGGCGCCACGGTCGTGCGCAGCGGCTCCGAATCCGAGGCCCACCTGCAGTTGCCGATGGCCACGCTCGACAGCCGCATGAGCGAGATCGCGCTCGAGCACTACGCCCAGGTCGACTTCCACCTCAAGGCGCGCGCCAAGCAGTTCTGGTCGTTGTTGGCGAGCATGCAGGAAGTGCGCAGCGGCATGCGCGCAGCCCGCCGCAAGTCGGCGTCCTGACCCTGCGCGGGGCCGGTCCCGCGCAATCCGTTATCCTTGTCGTTCTTCAACTTCGCCCTCCCGCAGTGGCCGACCCTCACCCTGACCGCCTGCCCGTTGAACGGGAAGACAAACGCAGCTTCTTGCAAAAACTCGCCGAGTTCATCCATCCAGGACCGGATTCGCGCGACGAGCTGATCGAAACCCTTGCCGACGCCGAGGACAACGACGTCATCGGCCCCGAGTCGCGCGTCATGCTCGAGGGCGTCCTGCGGATGGCCGACATGAGCGCCGGCGACGTGATGGTGGCAGCACCCCGGGTGGACGCGCTCGACATCGACTGGTCGTACGACACCTTGCTGCATGCGGTGATCGACACCGCGCACTCGCGTTTCCCGGTGTACGAAGGCGAGAAGGAGAACATCATCGGCATCCTCCTGGCCAAGGATCTGCTGAAGCTGCAACGCGCACCCGAACTCAACATCCGCGCCCTGCTTCGCCCGGCCACGTTCGTGCCGGAGAGCAAGGGCTTGAACGACCTGCTGCGCGACTTCCGTGGCAACCGCAATCACCTGGCGGTCGTGATCGACGAGTTCGGCCGCGTCGCAGGCCTCATCACCATCGAAGACGTGCTCGAGCAGATCGTCGGCGAGATCGAGGACGAGTTCGACATCGGCGAGGACGAGGGCGACATTTTCGGGCTGGCCGACCACACCTATCGGGTGTCGGGCGACACGCCGATCGAGCGCGTGGCCGAGGCCTTCGGTATCACCTTCGACGCTGAAGCGCTCAGCGAAGACTTCGACACCATCGGGGGCCTGATCGCGCACAACATGGGCCACGTGCCCAAAAAGGGTGAGCACCACGCGCTGGGCGGTTTCGACTTCGTCGTGCTGCACACCAAGGGTGGCGCCGTGCGCTGGTTCCGCGTGTCGCCGGCGCGCGGCAGCGACGCCGCGGACTGACACGCTCGATGCAGGCTGCCCTCGGCGTTGCGCCGCGTCCACCTTCGTCGCGCGCGCGCATGCCGCTTCGGCTCCTGGGCTTTGGCTTGGCCGGCCTGGCCCAAGCCTTGTCGATGGCCACGCCCTGGAACGGGCAGGCCCTGTGGTGGCTGCAGATGCTGTCGCTCGCCGCGCTGGTCTGGCAGCTCGATGCCTTGCGCGGCAGCGCCTTGCGCCCCGTGCCATGGCGCAGCGCCTTTCTCCATGGCTGGCTGTTCACGACGGCCTGGCTGAGCGGCACCTTCTGGTGGCTCTTCATCTCGATGCACACCTACGGCGGCCTGCCTGCGCCGCTGGCGGCCATCGCCGTGCTGTCGCTGGCGGCAGCCCTCGCCCTGTACTACGCGGTGGCGTGCGGCCTGTTCGTTGCACTGGCCAGGCGCGGTGTCGGCCGCGCGGCCGTCGTCTTTGCTGCGCTCTGGACGTTGGGCGAACTGCTGCGCGGCAGCTGGTTCACCGGATTCCCCTGGGGTGCCGGCGGTTACGCCCACGTCGATGGCCCGTTGAGCGCGTACATTCCGTGGCTCGGCGTGTACGGCGTGGGCGCAGTCAGTGCCTTCGTTGCCGCTTTGACGGTGCTGGTCTGGCGTCGGCGGTCGGGTGCCCGGCAGCGCGCCGTGCCATTCGGCGTCGCGACAGCGCTGATGGTCGTACCTGCGGCCTGGCTCGCACTCAGTCAGCCGGCGACCGGCACGGTGCAGGACGCGAGTGCATCGCGCGGCAAGATCACGGTCGAACTGCTCCAGGGCAACATTCCCCAGGACGAGAAGTTCATTCCCGGCGGCGGCGTGGCAACGGCCTTGCGCTGGTACGGCGAGCGATTGCTCAACGCCAGCGCATCGCTGGTGATCACGCCGGAGACCGCACTGCCCCTGCTGCCTTCCCAACTGCCGCCGGGTTACCTCGACGCCATCGGCGCGCGTTTTGCGACAGGCACGCAGGCCGCCATCATCGGATTGCCGGTTGGCGGCCCGGCCGGCGTCGGCCCCGGCGATGCACGGCCGGGTTACCGCAACGCGGTGATCGGCCTGCGCCCGGGTGGCGAGCCGTACCGCTACGACAAGCACCATCTGGTTCCCTTCGGCGAATTCATTCCGCGCATGTTCCGTTGGTTCACCGCGATGATGAACATCCCGCTGGGCGACTTTCGCAGTGGCGGCCTCGGGCAGGCGCCGCTGCTCTGGCAAGGCCAGCGCATTGCGCCGAACATCTGCTACGAGGATCTGTTCGGTGACGAGATCGGCGCCAACTTCCGCGATGCAGCCACGGCGCCGACCATCCTGCTCAACGTCAGCAACATCGCGTGGTTCGGCGACTCGGTGGCCATCGACCAGCACCTGTCGATCTCGCGCATGCGGGCGCTGGAATTCGCGCGGCCCATGGTGCGGGCGACCAACACGGGTGCCACGGTCGTCATCGACCACCAGGGTCGCGTGACGCATTCGCTGCCGCGGCTCACGCGTGACGTGCTGGTGGCCGAGGTCGAAGGCCGCAGCGGGCTCACGCCCTTCGCGTGGTGGGTGTCGCGCTTCGGCCTGTGGCCGTTGTGGGGCGTCTGCCTGGCCGTGGTTGCCCTGGCATCGCTGGCAGCCGTGCGCCGGCGCTAGAACTTCTTGCGCGGCAGGTACGCGGTCGCCTCGACCTCGACCAGCAACGCGTCGCCCGGCAGGAAGCGCGACACCTCCACCACCGTGCTGACCGGCGGTTCGCCCGGGTAGAACAGGCCGCGCACGCGGTTGTAGGGCGCGTAGTGGCGCAGGTCGCGAAAGTACTGCACCAGTTTCACCACGTCGGCCATGGTGCCGCCGTGTTCGGCCGCGAGCTGGCGGATGCGTTCGAGCACGAACCAGCTTTGCGCGACGATGGGCGCCTCGTACACGTCGACCGACATCTGGCCGGTGACGTAGCCCAGCGGCTGCAGCGCGGCCCGTGCGGCTTCCGGGATGTCCTCGTACGAAGCGACGGCCATGCGCCGGGTCGGGTCGACCGCCACCACGCCGCTCATGAAGACGAAATCGCCAACGCGCCGCGCGGCCGCGTAGTTCGCCATGGGGGCGCCCATCGCGCCGGCCTGGTGCGGGTCGGCGCTCATGCCGGGGTCGCAGGCCAGTCGCGCAGCTTGCCCGGATTGAGCAGGCCCAGCGGATCGAAACGATGCTTCATCTCGATGATCTCGGGCGGCAGCGCGCCACCAGCCTTGCCGTCCTCGACGATGAAGGTGTGCGGGTTGTTGATGCGCACGCCGCGTTCGCGGTGGATGCGGATGATCTCGTCCAGCCGTTCTTCGGTGGTGAAACGAACCAGTTGCAGCGCGCTGCAGTTGAGCAGGCCGTCCATGCCGCGCAGGAACTCGACATGCATCATCACCTCGCCCGCGAACAGCGCTTCCATCTCCCTGATCTGCTGCAGGTACTGGCCGGGCGTGAAGCTGCTCTGCAGGTAGGTCAACGTCTTGTCGATGCGCAGCGCGTGCAGCGTGGTGTGGTTCCAGGTGAACTCGATCAGGGTGCGGTTGCTCTTTTGAACCTCTGCGGCCGTGCGGCGATAGCTCACCGTGCCGCCGTGGACTGCGGCCATGTCGAGCATGGCGGCTTCGGCACTCTCCTCGACCAGCGACAGCACGGCGTGGCAGCCACGCGGCAGGTACTCGGCAAGCTGGCCCAGATGGTCAGGCACCGGGCTGCCGAAGAAGGCGACCTCGCGCTTGGTGATGCCGGGTGCGCGCGCCAGCGCGTCGGCGAATGCAAGGCCCTGGTCGAAACCGTCGGTGCCGCCGAAGGTGACCAGCGTTTCCAGCCACGGCCGCGCGGGCGCGAGCGCCACCTCGATCTCCAGCACGAGGCCGTTGGTGCCCCACAGGTGGTGCATGCGCAGGGCCTCTGCACCGCGCAGTTCGACGATCTGCGGCTCGGCTTCGATGCTCATCGCGCGCACGCCCAGGATGTTGCCGGGCGCAGCCAGCGGACCGTAGTTGATCGAGCCCACGCCGCCGAAGCCGCCGCCGAACAGGCCGCCCAGCGTCGCGCTGCGGTAGGTCGAGGGGATGCAGCGGAATTCGAAGCCCTGGGGCCGCGTCTGCTTTTCGATGTCGCCCAGGCGGATGCCGGCCTGCGCGCGCGCCACGCCGTCGCGCACCCAGAGCATCTGGTTGTAGGCGGTCATGTCGAGCACCACGCCACCGGCCAGCGGCGTGGTCTGGCCGTAGTTGCCGGTGCCGCTGCCGCGGATGGTGATCGGCAACTTGCGCCGGGCGCAGGCGCTCACCAGCGCGCGGATTTCGTCTTCGGTGCGCGGGCGCACCACCAGGTCGGCACGCTTGTCTTCCAGCTGCCGCTTGAGCACCGGGCTGAACCACGAGAAATCCTGAGACAGGCGGGCGATCCGGCCCGGGTCGGTGATCCAGTCGAGCTCGGGCAGTTCGAGCTGCAGCTGTTCGAATACGGAAATTGGGGCGTTCATGATGAAGATGGGGGTCGGTCTCAGTCTTGGGAAAGTTCGCTCGCATGCCAGGAGCCCAGTGCCAGCTTGGAGAGCCACGCCATCAGCACGAAGAGGCCGACGCCGGTGAGCGAGATGAGCAGCAGCGCGGCGAACATGCGCGGAATGTTGAGCTGGAAGCCGGCCTGCAGGATCTGGTAGGCCAGCCCCGCACCCGAGCCGCCGGTGCCGGCCACGAACTCCGCCACCACCGCGCCGATCAGCGCCAGGCCGCTGGAGATGCGCAAGCCGCCGAAGAAGTACGGCAGCGCGCTCGGAATGCGCAGGCGCACCAGCTGCTGCCACCGTGTGGCGCGGTTGAGCTTGAAGTAGCTCTGCAGGTCGGGGTCGATGCTGCGCAGACCGAGCGTGGTGTTGGCGATGATCGGAAACAGCGCCACCAGCGCCGCACACACCGTCATCGCCGCCACCGGGTTCTTCACCCAGATGATGATGAGCGGCGCGACCGCCACGATGGGCGTCACCTGCAGCAGCACCGCGTACGGGAACAGGGCCGTCTCGATGCGCTTGCTCTGCACGAACAGGAAGGAGATCAGCACGCCGGCGATGGTGGCCAGCACGAAGGAGAAGACCGTGATTTTCAGTGTGACCAGCAGCGCGTTGCCCAGCGGCACCCAGTCCTTGATGAGCGTTTCCATCATCAGGTAGGGCGAGGGCACGAGGTACGGCGGCAGCTCCATCAGCGTGACCAGCGCCTGCCAGATCGCGACCAGCACCGTGCCGACGATCAACGGGTAGATCACGCGCTGCACGCGCGGCTGTTGCAGCAGGGGAATGCGTGCGGCCTTGCGAACGGCGGGCGCGCGGCGGGCAGTGGATGCCGTGGTGGTCGTGGTTGCGAGCGTGCTCATCCCAGCGACTCCTCTTGCGCCGTGCTGGCGCGCAGCAGGCTGTCCTGCAGCTGCTTGGCGTAGCGGCTGAATTGCGGCGACACCATGAAGTCGGGCGTGCGCGGGTAGGGCTCGTCGATGGTGAACTGCTCCACCACGCGGCCCGGTCGTGCGGCCATCATGATCACGCGGCTCGACAGGAACACGGCCTCGTGGATCGAGTGCGTCACGAAGATCACCGTGAGCTTCTTCTTGCGCCACAGGTCGAGCAGGTCGGCATCGAGCTTGTGGCGCGTGATCTCGTCGAGCGCGCCGAAGGGCTCGTCCATCAGCAGCAGGTCGGGCTGCGTCACCAGCCCGCGTGCGATCGACACGCGCATCTGCATGCCACCCGACAACGCCCGCGGCAGCGCGCTGGCGAACTTGTCGAGCCCGACGAGTTCCAGTGCCTCGGTCACGCGCGCATCGGCCTCCTTGCGCGGCACGCCGGCCAGGTCGAGCGGCAAGCGCACGTTGGTCTGCACGCTGGCCCATGGCATCAGCGTGGCCGACTGGAACACGAAAGACAGCTTGTGCGGGCAGTCGTGCAGCTGGGCGACCGGCTTGCGCCAGACCAGCAGGCGGCCGTCGCTGGGCTCCAGCATGCCGGCGACCATCTTGAGCAGCGTGCTCTTGCCGCAGCCCGACGGGCCCAGGAGCGTGACGAACTCGCCCTCGGCGATCGTCAGGTCGACCGGCAGCAGGGCCTGCGTGCCGTTGGGGTAGGTCTTCTCGGCGGAAAGCACTTCCACCGCGGGCACGGCGTGGGCCGACGCGGTCGGCGGTGCGAGGGTGTCGGGTTCGACGCGGTTCATTCAAGAGCCTTTCGAGGGGGCCGTGCTGTGCGTTCGGCCCCTGGGTTTCAGGGCGTGGAGCGGGGCGGTCAGGGAAGAACCTTGGCGTCCTTGATGAACTCCGTCGTATAGGTCTTGGCCAGTTCGATCTTGGCCGGGTCCAGCAGCTTCGAGGCGACCAGGAAGTCGTAGCTCGCCTTGGCGCGCGCATCGGTCATCACGCCGATGCCTTGCGTCGCCGCATCGCCGCCGGTGATCATCCCCATCTCCTTGAGCTTGGCGACGCTGTAGGCCAACTGGTCGTCGGTCATGTTGGGGTTGTCCTTCTTGATGAGCGCATTGGCCGGCGCCGGGTTCGCCAGGTAGCTCTTCCAGCCTTCGGCCGAGGCCTTCACGAAGGCGGCGACCTGCTTGCTGCGGTCCTTCACGGTCTTGTCCATGCACGACACGGTGGTCGCATAGGCAGGGAAGCCGTGGTCGCTGAACATCAGCACGTTGGCCTTCACGCCGGCCTTCTGGATGGCGTAGGGCTCCGAGGTCAGATAGCCCTGCTGCGCGGCGTTCTTGTCGGCGACGAAGGGCTGGATGTTGAAGGTGTAGGGGCGGGTCTGCTCGTCGGTGAAGCCGAACTTGGCCTTCAGCCACGGCCAGTAGCCGCGCTGGGCCTGGGCGCCGATCAGCAGCGTCTTGCCTTTGAGTTGCTCGAACTTCGTGACGTCCTCGTGCGCGATCAGCACCTGCGGGTCCTTCTGGAAGTACGCCGCCACGGTGACCACCGGCACGCCGCCTTCGCGCACCTGCATCATCTGGATGTCGCTCGAGCCCATGATGCAGTCGGCCTGGCCGGCAGCCATCATCTGCGTGATGTTGACCTGCGGGCCGCCCATCTTGATGGTCACGTCCAGCCCGTGCTTCTTGTAGATGCCTTCGGCCAGCGCCTGGTAGAAGCCGCCGTGCTCGGCCTGCGCGTACCAGTTGGTCATGTAGGTGAACTTGTCCTGTGCCTGGGCCGGCGCGGCGGCCAGGGCGAAGGCCAGCGTGGCCGCGGTGCCGGCGAGGGAGGCGAGATGGAAGGGGGAGCGCTTGAGCATGGGAACCTCTCGAAGTACAGGTGAAGGGAAGACGAAGGGACGGGACATCAGGAAGCCTGGGAAGATGGCCGGTGCAAGGAGCGCGCCGCGTGCACGGGCTGCCGCGTCAGGCCGTGCCGTGCAGGCCGGCGGCGGTCTGGATGAAGCCGGTCTGGTGCCCGAGGCCCCAGGTCGGTTCGTCGCGCACGACCCAGCGCAGTGCGTACAGCTCGGTCAGCGCCTGCACCCAGCTGTCGGACAGCGTGTCGAGGATCTCTTCGCCCTGCGCGCGGGTGGCGCTCGTCGGGTCGCCGATCACGCCGCTCGGGCCGAAGTCCCGGGCGCTCCAGGCGCAGGCGGGCCGGCCATCGGGCGACAGCAGCTTGATCGGAAAGGGCGGCGGAAAGTTGGCGGCCGCGCGTTCCATGTGCACGGTGTCGGGTGCCAAGGCCAGCATCAGCGCGGTCTCCGAATGGCCGGCATGCATCGACAGGCGCTTTTCCTGATCGCTGATCTGCTTGCTCGACGCATTCGGCAGGCGCGAGACGCCGTGCGGGACCACGACGAAGTCGCCGTGGCGCAGGCGCAGTTCGCGCGCCGCCATCTCCAGCACCTGCGGCTGGCCGCCGTGGCCGTTGGCGAACAGCAGCTTGCGAAAGCCCGAGCGATACACCGATTCGCCGATCTCGATCACGGTGGCCAGCAGCGTGGTGCCGGTCAGCGTCATGGTGCCGGGGAAGTGCAGGTGCTCTTCCGATTTGCCATAGGTGATGGTGGGCAGCGCGAAGGCGCGCACTTCGGCAGGCAGCTTCTCGAGCGCCTTGCCCATCACGCCCGAGCTGATCACGCTGTCGACCGAACACGGCAGGTGCGGGCCGTGCTGCTCGATGGCGCCGCAGGGCAGCACGATGACGGTGTTCTCGCGGTCGGGCAGCGCGTCGATCTCGGTCCAGCTCAGGTAGGGCAGGAAGCGGTGGGGCGGAATGTAGCCGTGGAGCATGGGGCGGGTCCGGTTCAGGAGAAGGAGGGTGTGGCGATTGCCGTTGCGGCCGTCTTGGCCGTCCAGTGGGGCGGTGGCAGTCCGCGAACGGCCTGGCCCTGACGCATCACGACGCGCGTGGCCGTGCGCGAGGGCCAGCCGTGGATGTCGGCTTCGGGAAAGAGCACCAGGTCGGCCGGCGCGCCGACCAGCGTGGGCGCGGCCGAGGGCGTGCGTTGCAGCCAGTCGCCGCGGCACACGCTCTGCGACCAGACGTCGAAGGGCTGGTCGAGCTGCGCCACCAGCGCGCCGATGCCCAGTGCCTCGATCGGATCGAAGCTGCCCATGCGGCAGAACGGGTCCTGCACGTTGTCGCTCGCGAACAGCAGCGGAATGCCACGCTGCCGTGCTTCCTTGACCAGCGTGAGACCGCGCTGGCGCGGGGTGCGGCCGGTCACGGCGTCCTGCAGCAGCAGGTTGGTGGCGGGCAGCGACACCAGCGTGATCGGCGCACGCGCCACGGCGTCCAGCGTGGCCAGTGCCTCGGATTCTTCCTGCGCGGCGAGGGCGCAGGTGTGGCCGCAGACCACGCGGCCCTCGAAGCCGAGTTCGCGCAGCAGGCGTGCCGTGGTCGCCAGCCCGAGGGCGTCGGCGTTGAGCTCTTCGTCGACATGCAGGTCGACGTCGAGGTCGAAGGCTTGCGCCGCAACGAACAGATGGCGCAGCGCGGCCTCGCTGAAGTTGGTCGAATGCACGAAGCCGCCCAGCCGCGCGTGCGGGCCGGTCTCGGCGCAGGTGCGCGCCAGGCGCAGGGCCTGGTCGGCGTCTTCGAACAGGCTGAGCTTGATCAGGCTGACCTGTTCGAGCTTCATGCGGCCGCGCCATTCCCGGGCCAGCTCGGCCATCACGGTCCACGCCATCGGCACCGATTCGGGCTCCCACCAGTCCACGTGCGTGCGCACCAGCGTGCTGCCGCATTCCCAGGCCCACTGCAGCCCGCGTTCGGCGCGGGCACGCACGTCGGCCGGCGTCCAGTTGGCGCGGTCGGCGAGCATGGCGTCGATGGCGCCCAGCAGGCCCGGCTGCACCGCTTTCATGCGCGGCAGGGTGAAGGCCTTGTCCAGGTGCGTGTGGGCGTCGACCAGGCCGGGCAGGGCCAGCGTCCCGTGCAGATCCCAGGTGCCGGGCGTCGCTGCGCCGCGCATCGGCTGCACCTGCACGATGCGACCGCGCTCCAGGCTCAGGCGGGCGAGCGCCGGTGCGCCGTCGTTCGTGGTCGGCCATGCGCCGGGCAACAGCCAGCGCGGCAGGCGCACCTGTTCGAGGCAGGAAGGTGACGGGGTCGAAGCCATGGCGCGGACCTCAGGCAAAGCGGGCCATGGCCTGGCCGACGCGCGCCTTGAAGCGCTGGAGCTGCGGCTCGGTCGCCACGTTCATGTGATAGTGCGCGTGGTAGTCGACCCGCGCGGCCTGGCCCGTCAGGCGTTTCATGTACCGCGTCACGATCTTGCGCGGCGGGTCGCCCATGTACCAGGCGACCCAGCGCGGGCGGCCGTAGGTAACCACCGCCGAGATGCGCTTGATGTGCGTGAGCATCGGCTTGACGTTGGCCGGGTCGCTGATGTCGAAGGCCACCCCCGGCATGAACAGGCGGTCGAAGTAGCCCTTGAGCATGGCGGGCAGGCCGAAGCACCAGGTCGGAAAGCAGAAGACGATGGCTTCGGCCCACTGCAGCCGGTCGATGTGGCCCTGCAACGGCACGCGATTGCTCGGCACGTCGTGGTAGCCCAGGCGCTCTTCGCGCGACAGCACGGGGTTGAAACCTTCGGCGTAGAGGTCGCAGTCGTCCACCTCGTGGCCGGCCGCACGCAGGTTCTTCAGCACCTCCTGGTGCAGGGCCGAAGCGAAGCTGGTTTCGACCGGGTGGCAATAGACGACGAGCACGCGCATGGGGTTTGACCGCTTAATCAGAGCAAGTGGTCAGGTTATGCAAGCGACGTGCCAAGTCGGGGCACCGGCATGGTGCGCGCGAGCCGCCAGGAGCGTCGCGGCTGCCCACGGGCCGGCCCATGAAAAAAAGGCGCCCGAAGGCGCCTCTGTCTTGACGGGCTCGAGGCGGACGCCTCGTGCGCGATCCGGGCTCAGTTGCAGTACTGCGCGTTGGCTTCGGTGTTGACTTCGGCCGGCGCGTTTTCCAGGAACTGCTGCACCGGCACCAGCGAGGCGTTGCACGACTCGTCGGTTCGCAGGTCGAAGACATGCCAGAAGTCGGTGTTGCTGCTTTCGCCGGCGGGCGGCGCGAAGATCGTCTGCGTGCCGCGGTTGTTCACCTCGACGCGTGCGGGAGATCCGGTCTGACCCGGGTCGAAGGTGCTGGAGTAGTTGCGCACATAGAAGCGGTAGGTGCGGTTCTTGGCCAGCTTGGCAAAGGTCGTCACTTCAGGGCCGAAGCTGTCGATGTCGTCCACGTCGAGCGCGACGAAAGGTGCCGTAGCCAGCGAGCCCTTGTCGCTGTAGTAGACGTGTTCGCCTGCGTTGGCACCCAGCGTGTGCGAGTCGAGGTCCGAGGGGGCAGCGCCCCAGGTCAGCTTGATCGACAGTGCGGAGCGCGTGAGCGTCAGGCAGCCGTCCAGGGCCTGGTCCTGGGCGCCCACGTTGATGGTCGGTGCGTTCGACAGTTCGGCGTTGGTGGTGGCCACCACGAAGGCATCGCTGGCGCTCTTGGCCGCCACCGAGAACTCACCGTTCGCATTGGTGATCGTGGACGCCTTGCCGGTGTACGACTTTCCTTCCGAGGTCACCAGCGCACCCGCCACCCGTGCGCCAGCGGCATCCTGCACGCAGCCGTTGATGCGCACCGTGTTGTAGAGTTGGTCCGCGTTCCAGGTCGTGAAGTGCGTGACCGTGCCTTCATAGTACTGGTTGGGCGCCGTGCCCTGCAGTGCCGCGCTGCCCTCTTGCACCCACAACCCGGTGGTCGTGTTGTAGAAGAACAGCGGCACCGACGCCGGCAGCGTGCCGCTGCGCGACGAGGGCGCGATGCGCACGGTCGCGGTGGAGCCGGCAGCCAGGTTCACCGGCGTGCCGTCGGCATCCGTGAAGCTGGCGTCGAGCGCACCGAAGCTCTCCATGGGCGCTGCGCCTGCGTCGGTGGCGGCCAGGTAGTTGCCGGGCATGACGTTGACGTCGCTGGCCGGCGCGATCGGCGTGACCTGCGCGGTCACCTGCCCGGTGGGGACGCTGCCGTCGGGCCGGCGCAGCGAACCGGCGCTCAGGCGAACCATCGCGGTCGAACCCGGCACCGCGATGTCGCGTGCCGCCTGCGCATTGAAGGTCTCGCGCACGGCCACCGGCAGCATCGGCACGTTGACGACAGTCGAGGCGTCCGCCGCGGTCAGCGCGCTGGTGGCGCGGCTCTGGGGCACCAGGCCGCTCTTGGCGAAGCTCACCAGCACCGATGCACCCGGCGACACCGTGGTGAGCGTGTAACTGCCGTCGTCGCTGGTGACGCCGGAGGCGCCGCCGGCCGTGACCGTGACCTGTGCGATGCCCTGCCCGTCGATCGCACTCGTCACACGGCCGCTGACCTTCGCTGTGCCCTGCGCCGGAGGGGGCGGCGGTGGTGGTGGCTCCGGCTGGGTCGGCGGCGGGGTCCCCTGGTCGGGTGGGGGCGCTGCGTCGTGGTCGTTGCCGCCACCGCAGGCGGACAAGGTGAGCACGAGGGCGGCAGCGGTTGCTGCCGTGAGCATTCGGAGGGTCATGGTGGTGCGGTCTTTCTGTGTCGATGGTCCGGCGCAGGGGCCGAGGCGAACTCGCAGGGCCGGCGGCACCGGGCCTCTGCGAAGCCAGCGAAGGTAGGCGTGCGCCCGCCGGAAGGCGAGTGCCGAAAGTCACCACATTCAAAAATCCGCCCGCGCAGGGGCGGGGCGTCAGGAGACGTCAGGCCTTGATGCCGCAGCCACCCAGCACGAACGCGATCAGCTCGCGCGCCACCTGCTCGCGGTCGATGGCTGTTTCGGCGCCCACGCCCATCATCACGCGCGCCTGCAGTGCGTAGTCGGCGTGGTACTGGGTCATCGCCCAGATGTGCTGCAGCAGCAGGCGCGGGTCGAGCGGGCGCATCAGGCCGCGGGCGATCCAGCCGTTGATGATGTCGATCTTCTTCTGCGTCCAGGCCTGCGAATTGGGCCAGTAGCCCTCAAGGTTCTTGCCGCCGTCGAGCACCTCGCGCGTGAAGATGCGCGACATCTCCGGTGCATCGAAGGCATGGTCGAGCTTCTTGCGGATGTAGTCGCCCAGCACGGTGGCGGGGCTGCTGGCGGGTTGGTCGAAGGAAAACACCACCTTCCACGCATGCAGCACCTGCAGCAGCAGCTCTTCGTAGAGCTCCTCCTTGCCGGCGATGTAGTAATGCAGTTGCGGCTTGGTGAGGCCGGCCCGCGCGGCGATCGCCTGGGTCGACGTGCCCTTGAGGCCATGCAGGCTGAACTCCTCGATGGCTGCCGTGCGGATCGCCGCCATGATGCGTTCGCGCCCGGGGCGTGCCCGGGACAGCGGGCCGTCGGGCAGGGGCATGTCGGCGGCGACGGTGGTGGAGCCGAGGGGAGCGCCGGGGGGCGCTCCGGGGGGAGAGAGGGGCGTGTGTTCCACGATGACGGGCAGCGGGCTGGGATCGGACGAGCCCCGAAGGGGCGCTGGAGGGAATGGTACTGCCAGACAAGGCGCGCGCCTTGTTGCGCGGCGCGCATGACCGGATGCCGCCTTGGCATGGCGGTGCATGGCTGCGGGCACGCGTCTTGTATCCCAATAGCGGCTCCCGTTTTCTTTCCATGTTCCACAACTTCAAGAAGGACACCTCCATGTACTGCTCTTCCCGTCTGCGCACGTTCGCTGCCGCAGCCGCGCTCCTGGCTGCCGCAGCCGTCGCGCACGCCCAGACCGCGCTGCCCAACGTCGTGATCCTGGCCACCGGCGGCACCATTGCCGGCGCCGGTGCGTCGGCCATCAACAGCGCGACCTATGCGGCCGCCAAGGTCGGCGTCGACAAGCTGATCGCCGGCCTGCCCGAGCTGGCCAAGGTGGCCAACGTGCGGGGCGAGCAGGTGTTCCAGGTCGCCTCCGAAAGCCTGACCGACGACAACCTGCTGACGCTGGCCAAGCGCGTGTCCGCGTTGTCCAAGCAGCCGGACGTGGACGGCATCGTCATCACGCACGGCACCGACACGCTGGAAGAAACCGCCTTCTTCCTCACGCTGACCGTGCACACGAACAAGCCCATCATCGTGGTCGGCTCGATGCGTCCGGGCACGGCGCTGTCGGCCGACGGCGCGCTCAACCTCTACAACGCGGTCAACGTCGCGGGCAGCAAGGACGCGGCCGGCAAGGGCGTGCTGGTGACCATGAACGACGAGATCCAGAGCGGTCGCGACGTGAGCAAGTCCATCAACATCAAGACCGAGGCCTTCAAGAGCCAGTGGGGCCCGCTCGGCATGATCGTGGAAGGCCGGAACTACTGGTTCCGTGCGCCGGTCAAGCGCCACACCATGCAGTCGGAGTTCGACATCGACACCATCACAGCCCTGCCGCCGGTGGAGATCGCGATGGGCTACGAAGGCGTGTCGTCGACGGCCATCGACGCGCTCGGCAAGAGCGGCATCAAGGCGCTGGTGCATGGCGGCACGGGCAACGGATCGGTGGCCAACCGCATCGTGCCGAACCTGCAGAAGGTGCGTGCCGATGGCGTGATCGTCATCCGCAGTTCGCGCGTGCCCGACGGCTTCGTTCTGCGCAATGCCGAGCAGCCCGACGACAAGTACGACTGGGTGGTGGCGCACGACCTGCGCCCGCAGAAGGCCCGCATCCTGGCGATGGTCGCGCTGACCAAGACCAGCGACACCAAGGAACTGCAGCGGATCTTCTGGGAGTATTGATTTCCCTCAGGCGGTGCGGTTTGTTCCGCGTGGGCGAACGTAGCGGTGCTGGGCATATTCGATGCTCAGCACGCACACCGTGACCCACGCAAAGCCCGACACCAGGCCGGCCGCCACGTCGGTGGCAAAGTGCACCTGCAGGAAGATGCGGCTGAAGCCGATGGTCAGCATCGCGGCAATGGCGGCCATCACGGCCGGTGCGTGCCAGCGCGTGGGCAGGGTGCGCAGCGCCAGGTAGATCAGCATGCCGTAGGTGACCATGGCGCCCGAACTGTGGCCGCTCGGAAAGCTGAAGCTGGTCTCGTGCGCCAACCCGTGGTCGTGTACAGGCCGTGCGCGCTCGAAGATCTCCTTGAGCATCGGGTTGAGCAGGCCGTTGCCGCACAGCGACAGCACCCAGCCCAGCGCCAGGCTGCGGTGCCCATGGCGCCACAGCAGGGCCGCCACCACCAGGCAGATGACCGTCACGGTCTGGAAGTCGCCCAGGTGCGTGAGCCAGCTGAAGGCCACCAGCACGCTCCATGACACATGCTGGCCGATGGCGTCCGACAGCGCCTGGTCGGCCAGGCCCAGCACGCGCCCGTCACCCAGGTGCTCGGCGATCAGTGCAAACACGAACGACGACACACCGATGAGCGCAAAGCCGGTCAGCAGGCCGGCCAGAAGGCGTGGCGGCTGGTCTTCGCCGTCCACCGGCGCGTCGTTCGAGGGCCCACGCGCACGGCGACGCGTACGGCGGCGGTCGACCGTCAGGCAGGCCAGGCCACCGACCAGCATCGACGCGACCAGCGTCACGAGGAACCAGGCCAGCGCATGCTCGCCGAGTTGCTGGGCCAGGAGAACGACCGGATGGGGAAGGGCGGGGGCGGCTGAAAGCGGGGCGGAGAGCTCGTTCGGCATGGACGCGGGAGTCAGGAGGAGGGTGCCAGTGGCAGGTGCAGCGATTCTGCACAGACGAATTCCCCCTCGTTGGCCGAGTGATCCCAGCGCTCGACGATGCAGGCCCGCGCGGGACCGTGCGCGTCCATCTGCAGGCGCACGATGTTCACCGAGTTGGGCTTGCCGGCGCGCACGCGCGACGACACCGCCGTGCCGGCCTGCACGGCCCACATGGCGCGCGTGCAGGCGGCGGGTTCTTCGCGCGCTTCATGCAAGGGCCGCACGAACGGCAGGTGGATGTGGCCGCCCAGGATGAGATCGGCGCCGGCCTGCGACCATCGCGCCACGGCTGCTTCACGGCCGTGCAGCCGGTTGGGGTGGTCCTCGGGGCGCGTCACGCTCACCGGCTGGTGCGTCACCACCACGCGCAACTGGCGCGGCGTGGCGGTTGCGAGCCGCGCTGCCACGCGGTCGATCTGTTCGGCCGATACCTCTCCGTCCGAATGCCGGTACCACCGCGTCGTGTTGACGGTGACCACCAGCCAGTCGGGCGACGCGAAGACCGGTTCCAGTTCGCTGCCGAACGCCTGGCTGTAGCGCGCATACGGCGCCGCCAGGCGCGCGCCCAGATTGAACAACGGAATGTCGTGGTTGCCCGGTATGGCCAAGGTCACTGGTGCCTGCAGTCGATCGACGAAGGCACGCGCCGCCGCGAACTGCGCATGCGTCGCGCGCTGGGTGATGTCGCCAGACAGCAGCACGACATCCGGCGAGACGGCCCGCGACAGTCGCTCCAGTGCATCGACCACGCCCGGCTGCTCGGTGCCGAAATGGGCGTCGGAGATCTGAAGCAGTCCACTCATTCCTTGGCCGCTTCCAGCTCGGGCGCGACCTCCGGACGGATGAGCCACAAGGGCTCGGGCGCCACGCGAAACAGCAGGGGCATTTCCATGTAGCCGATCTCGCCGTCGGTCGCCACCTTGAGGCGGCGCGGTCCGCGCGTGCGGGCGGGCTTGACCGTCATCGACTCGAAGGGAAAGCTCACGACCTGGTCGGCCTTGCCCAGCCGCCCCATCGCGCCACGCACCAGCAGGCCGAGCAGCGCGATCGGGCCGGTCTCTTTCAGGGCGATGGCGGCAAGCTGGCCGTTCTCGAGCGCCTCGGCCTCCGGGATGCCGACCTGCTGCATCTGCAGCGCGTTGTTGCCCACGAACAGCGTTGGCGTGCGGATGTCGCGCTCCTGGCCGTGCCATGCCATGCGCAGGCGCCATTTCTGGTGGCCGCGCATGGCGGTCAGCAGCGCGGCGAAGAAGGCAATGAAGCGGCTGCGGCCGTAGCGCGATTTGTAGGTTTCGCGTTCTTCCAGCAGTTCCGCGTACAGGCCCAGGCTGGCGTTCACCAGGAACACGCGTTCGTTGACCAGGCCGACCTGCACCGGCCGCGGCTGCTCGGTCAGCAGGTTCTTCATGGCTTCGGCGGTATCGCGCGGAATGCCGTGCGTGCGGCTGAAGTAGTTGAACGTGCCCTGCGGCAGGACGCCAAAGGCGCAGCCGCTGCCCAGCGTCGCCTGCGCCACCGCGTTGATGGTGCCGTCGCCACCGGCCACCACCACCACGCCGCCCGCTGCGCGCGCGCGCTCGACCGCCTCGCGCGCGAGCGGCTTGACGCGGTCGGGGCCGTCGATGAGGAAGATGCGGTAGCGCCGGCCCGCCGCGGCACAGGCGGCTTCGATGGTCTGGCGGGCCTCGTCGGCGTCATCGCGGCCGGAGCCGGCATTCAACACGATGAAGAGCGGCGCGTCGGGGCCGGCAGGAGGCGGTTGCAACATGATAGGAAGGCGGCGGAGCGGTAAAAAAGGGTGTGAAGGACCTGGAGGATGGGGAGCAGGCGCCAACTGGTCGCCAACACAGCGACAGTCTGTGTTTATCGGCGCGTCCGGAAGTTCCGTCGAGCGGCCCACATGCCGGGTGCATGTGGGAGAGTTGCCCTCCACCCGTAAAATCGCGGGCTTCGCGGGTCTGGCCCGCGCGACCGTCCAACGCCCGGCCCTGCCGGCCAGCCTCATGTTGACCTTCCAGCAAATCATTCTCAAACTGCAGTCCTATTGGGCCGACCAGGGCTGCGCACTGCTCCAGCCCTACGACATGGAGGTCGGGGCAGGCACCTCGCACACCGCCACCTTCCTGCGCGCCCTCGGCCCGGAGCCGTGGAAAGCCGCCTACGTGCAGCCCAGCCGCCGGCCCAAGGACGGCCGCTACGGCGAGAACCCGAACCGCCTGCAGCACTACTACCAGTACCAGGTCGTGCTCAAGCCCGCGCCGTCGAACATCCTCGAGCTGTACCTCGGCTCGCTCGAAGCGCTGGGCTTCGACCTGAAGAAGAACGACATCCGCTTCGTCGAGGACGACTGGGAGAACCCCACGCTCGGCGCCTGGGGCCTGGGCTGGGAGGTCTGGCTCAACGGCATGGAAGTGACGCAGTTCACC